>Ga0213827_1000145_pt1 | contig 84694 bp, 76 predicted proteins | sample MC6MC0898MG_FD_180669 | JGI IMG/M metagenome (GOLD analysis project Ga0213827, IMG submission 180669) | Enriched soil aggregate microbial communities from Iowa State University, Ames, United States - MC6-MC0898-MG | ecosystem: Environmental > Terrestrial > Soil > Unclassified | place: USA: Iowa...
GCTTGTCTCCAATGGGGCGGGGTGGCCCCTTATCCAGGTCTGCGGGGTTTGATCCCCGTCGCTTGCCCTAGCTTATGGCCGGCCGGAAAATGACGTCTGTCGCCTGCATGACAGACCGCCGGCGGCGCAATCCCCAAGTTTTACACGGTTCTTCCCATGTCCGATGTTTCAAACACAGTTTCCTCAGACGAACTGCCGGCGCTGTTCCGTGCCTGCCCGTGGTTCGGCGCGCTGGATTCGCGGCACCAGGACCTGGTGCTGGCGACCTCGCGCGCGGAGCACGTCGGCAGCGGCGCGTGGATTGCGCGGCGCAATGCGCCGTCGGACTACTGGCTGGGGGTCAGCCGCGGGCTTCTCAAGCTGGCGATCTATAACGAGTCCGGCCGCAGTTGCACGTTCAGCGGCGTGCCGCCGGGCGGGTGGTTCGGAGAGGGCAGCGTGATCAAGCGCGAGCTGCGCAAGTACGATGTGGTCGCAATCCAGCCGTCGCTGGTGATGCTGGTGCCCACCGCGACATTCCATGCGCTGTTGTCGGCGAGCCTGCCGTTTTCGCACTTTGTCATCGGCCAGTTGAACGACCGCATGGGCGAGTTCATCGCGTCCATCCAGAACCACCGTTTGCTCGACGCCGACGCGCGCGTGGCGCAATCGCTGGCGCAGCTCTTCAATCCGCAGCTGTATCCCTCCACCGACCTGACCCTGGCGATTTCGCAGGAAGAACTGGGCTACCTGACCGGCCTGTCGCGCCAGCGGGTCAACCAGGCGCTGCAGACGCTGGCCGACCAGGGGATCCTGGCGCTGGCCTACAACCAGATCAAGGTGCTGGCGCTGGCCCGATTGCGGCAATACGGGCTGGATCAGATCTGACGGGAATCAGGGCGTCGTGCCGCCTCGCGTCGGGTCAAAAGCGGGGTCCAGCGCACGGTCCAGCGCGGCGCGCGCCAGAAGGCGGGTCGAATCCAGCGTGGGCAGGGCGCAGTTGCCGTCGTTCAGCACCAGCGGCAGTTCGGTGCAGCCCAGCACAACCGCATCGCAGCTGTCGGCTTTCAGGCGTTCGACGATCCCTTGCAACTGCGCCACCGACGCGGGCTTGATCACCCCATAGACCAGCTCGTCCATGATGATGCGGCCCAGCAGCAGGCGGTCGTCCTGCGGCGGCCGCGCGTTGTCCAGGCCGTGTGCGCCAAAGGCCGCGGGGTAGACGTCGCTGTCCACCAGCCAGTGCGTGCCCAGGATGCCGACCCGCCGGTAACCGCGCGCCGCCGCCACGGCGGCGGCCTCCTGCGCGATATGCAGCCACGGCCGCGGCGAGTCCGCCACGACGCGGTCCAGCGCCTGGTGGATGGTGTTGTCCGGGCAGATCAGGAAATCCGCGCCGGCGCGGGCCAGCTTGTTCGCCGACGACAACATCAGGGCGGCAACGCCGTCCAGGTCGCGGGCGTCCAGGCAGGCGACGTAATCCGCCAGCGAATGGGTGTGCAGCGAAATCTCGGGATGCGCATGCGGGCCCATGCGCTGCGCGCCTTCGGCGCACAAGGTCCGGTAGCAGAGTGAGGCGCCCTCGGCAGAGCAGGCGACGATGCCGATGTGCAGCGGCGTGGCGTTCATCCAGTCGATTCCTTCTTCAGGGTCCGGGCAGCCGGACGGCGGGGAACAGGTCAGGCGCGATCGATTGTAGGGGCGGCGGCGGTTACGGTATCGCCGGGTGAAATTCACCCCGTGGCGGTTATTTATACCCATCCGGCCAACAGTAAAAAACACCACGCGGATTCCAACGCATTGATTCGGCGTGGTTTTTTTCTGGCACGGATTTCGCATGAGGACACGTACCCAACCAACCGCAACACAGGAGGGCGTTCCCATCATGGGTCCGTATCGGAAATTATGGTTCACGTTGATCGCCGTGGTGGCGATCACATTTGCGCTGCTCGGCTTCTACGGCGGCGAGGTCTACCGCCAGGCGCCGCCCATTCCCGGGCAGGTGGTGACGTCCGACGGCCGCGCGCTGTTCGGCCGCGAAGACATCCTGGACGGGCAGACTGCCTGGCAATCCGTGGGGGGCATGCAGCTTGGCTCGATCTGGGGCCACGGCGCTTACCAGGCGCCCGACTGGACGGCCGACTGGCTGCACCGCGAACTGATGGCCTGGCTGGACCTGGCCGCGCGCGACGAACACGGCCAGGCCTACGCCCAACTGCCCGCGCCGCAGCAGGCCGCGCTGCGCGAAGCGCTCAAGGCCGAATACCGCGCCAATCGCAGCGACGCCGCGACCGACACGCTGACCATCACGCCGCGCCGCGCGAAGGCCATCGAACAGACGGCGGCCTACTACGACCAGCTGTTCTCCGACGCGCCCGCCTTGCAAGGCAGCCGCGAAAGCTTCGCCATGAAGGAAAACACGCTGCCGGACGCCACGCGCCGCACGCAGCTCACGCACTTCTTCTTCTGGACGGCCTGGGCCGCAGCCACCGAGCGCGAAGGCATGCCGGTCACCTACACCAACAACTGGCCGCACGAACCGCTGATCGGCAACCAGCCCAGCGCCGAAAACGTCATGTGGTCCATCATCAGCGTCGTCGTGCTGCTGGCGGGCATCGGCTTCCTGGTCTGGGCCTGGGCCTTCATGCGCGGCCAGGAAGAAGAAGAGCCGCAAGCGCCCGCGCGCGATCCGCTCACCGCCTTTGCCCTGACGCCCTCGCAGCGCGCCCTGGGCAAATACCTGTTCCTGGTCGTGGCGCTGTTCGGCTTTCAGGTGCTGCTGGGCGGTTTCACCGCGCACTACACCGTTGAAGGACAGAAGTTCTATGGCATCGACGTCTCGCAGTGGTTCCCGTATTCGCTGGTGCGCACCTGGCATATCCAGAGCGCCCTGTTCTGGATCGCAACGGGCTTTCTGGCCGCCGGCCTGTTCCTTGCCCCGCTGATCAACGGCGGACGCGATCCCAAGTTCCAGAAGGTCGGTGTCGATATCCTGTTCTGGGCGCTGGTGCTGGTCGTGGTCGGCTCGTTTGCCGGCAACTACCTGGCCATCGCGCAGATCATGCCGCCCGAGCTGAATTTCTGGCTGGGTCACCAAGGCTATGAATACGTCGACCTGGGCCGCCTGTGGCAGATCGGCAAGTTTGCGGGCATCTGCTTCTGGCTGGTGCTGATGCTGCGCGGCATCGTGCCCGCGCTGCGCACGCCGGGCGGCGACAAGAACCTGCTGGCGCTGCTGACGGCTTCCGTCGGCGCCATTGGTCTCTTCTACGGCGCCGGTTTCTTCTACGGAGAACGCACCCACCTGACGATCATGGAGTACTGGCGCTGGTGGATCGTCCACCTGTGGGTCGAAGGCTTCTTCGAAGTGTTCGCCACCACGGCGCTGGCGTTCATCTTCTCCACCCTCGGTCTGGTGTCGCGCCGCATGGCAACGACCGCCAGTCTGGCCTCGGCATCGCTCTTCATGCTGGGCGGTATTCCCGGCACGTTCCACCATCTGTACTTCGCGGGCACGACCACGCCCGTGATGGCCGTCGGCGCCAGCTTCTCTGCGCTGGAAGTGGTGCCGCTGATCGTGCTGGGCTACGAAGCCTGGGAAAACTGGCGCCTGAAGACGCGCGCCGCCTGGATGGACAACCTGAAGTGGCCGCTGATGTGCTTTGTGGCCGTGGCCTTCTGGAACATGCTGGGCGCGGGCGTCTTCGGTTTCATGATCAACCCGCCGATCTCGCTGTATTACATCCAGGGCCTGAACACCACGCCGGTGCACGCGCATGCTGCGCTGTTCGGGGTGTACGGATTCCTGGCGCTGGGCTTCACGCTGCTGGTGCTGCGCTACATCCGCCCGCAGTACGCGTTGAACCCGGGCCTGATGAAGCTGGCGTTCTGGGGCATGAATATCGGTCTCGTGCTGATGATCTTCACCAGCCTGTTGCCGGTGGGCCTGATCCAGTTCCATGCCAGCGTCAGCGAAGGCATGTGGTACGCCCGCAGCGAAGCCTTCATGCAGCAGGACCTGCTCAAGACCCTGCGCTGGGGCCGCACGTTCGGCGACGTGGTGTTCCTGCTGGGTGCGCTGGCCATGGTCATGCAAGTGATCCTGGGCCTGCTCAGCAGCAAGCCCGCGCTGGTTGAACCCCGGCTGACCCCCAAGGCCGCGCGCGGCTGATCCAGGCACCTTCGCGACTTTGCGCCAGCGCAACGTTGCGAAGGCCGCCTCCCGGTCCAATGGAAGCCAAGCCTGCGCCGGTTCGGCGCGGGCGCTTCGGAGAAACTCCGCATGCGCTTCCTGCCGATCGCCGCCGCCATTTCTTTGTTGTTGACCGCTTGCGGGCCCGCAGACCGGGCCCGTTTTGCATTGCCGGAACTCACGCGGCTGCCGCCCGGCGAGGTCACCCATCAGCCTCCCGGCGACGCCTTGCGCAACGGTTATCCCGTCACGCCCGCACCCGTCACCACGCGGCATACACGCGGCGTCGCGATCATGACACGGCAAGTCAGCCAGGCCGAATACGCGGCGTGCGTGGCCGCCAGCGCCTGCAAACCGCTGGACGCGGAACACCGCAAGGACAATTCTCCGGATCTGCCCGCCACGGGCGTCAGTTGGTCCGATGCCTCGGCCTACGCGGCATGGCTGTCGGGGTCGACCGGCCAGCGCTATCGCTTGCCGCGCTACGCCGAATGGATCTACGCCGCAGGCGAGGCCTATCGCGAAGAACCGCCGCCCGCGGCGCTGCAGGACAACAGCCAGGATCCCACCGACCCCGCGCAGCGTTGGCTGGCGGAATACGAACAGGAAAGCCGTCGCAGCGGGCAGGGCGCTGAAACCGCGGTGCTGCCGTTCGGCCAGTACGGCGCCAATGCGGCGGGCGTCAAAGACATGGCGGGCAGCGTGTGGGACTGGACTTCCGACTGCCACTCGCGTCGCGTGCTGGACGCGGCGGGGGCGGAGTCGCCGGAAGACGCCGACCTCAGCCGCAACTGCGGCATCCGCGTCGCGGCGGGGCGGCACATCGCGTATCTGCCCGATTTCATTCGCGACCCCAAGAGCGGGGCCTGTTCGGTCGGCGTGCCGCCCGCTAACCTGGGCGTGCGTCTGGTGCTGGAAGAGGGCTAGGGCGGCGCGTGCCCCGTCAACACTAGTGCGCGGCCAGTTCGGCGGCCGCGCGGTCGGCGGTGGTGCGTTTCAGGTCGGCATCGCCAGCCTCGGCACCCGTGGCCGGCGAGCCGCTGCGGCACGACAGGCAGGACGCGCAGTCCATGGCGGGCTGCGCGTTTTCGGACAGGCGGGCCAGGGCCGCGGGCGACCGCAGCACGATGCGCTTGCGGCCGCTGGTGACGATGCCGCGTTGCTTCCAGTCGCTAAGCAGCCGGCTGACGGTGTGCAACGTGGTGCCGGTCATTTCGGCGACGTCCTGGCGGGTGATCGGAAAGCCGATGCCGATGCCGTCATGCGTGGGCTGGCCGGATTGCTGCACCAGCCGCAGGATGGCACGCGCGACGCGTTGTTCGACCTCGTCGGTGGATAGTTCCTGGATTCGCACGTGCGCATCCTGCAGGCGCTGCCCCATGGTCTGCAGCGCAATCGCGCCCAATTGCGGATGGCTGGCCATGAATCCTTCCCAGGCTGCCGCCGGCCACGCCAGGCACACGCTTTCCTGCACGGCCAGCACGCTGGCGGGGTAACAGGACTGCCGCATGGCGCATGCCAGGCCAAACATATCGCCCGGGTTGACATATCTCACGACAACTTGGTCGCCTTCCGATGTAATTTGTGTGACCTTGAGGCAGCCGTGCAGCAACACGAAAAAATGCGCGCCTTCGGCGCCTTGCCGGTAGGCGGCTTCGCCGGCCTCAAGTCGGCATGGAACGGCGTCCTTCAGCGCGGCATCAAGCTGCGAATCGGACAACGGCCTGAACAGATCCAGGTTTCGGAGCAAGGCATGGCATAAAGGCGATGGCATGGCGGTCCGCTTATGGGCGTGGAGAAATTTTCCACGCGTCGATGGTGACACCTGGGGGGCACCCTGACAACGTGCGTGCGACCGCAGGGTTATCCCGAATTTGCGCTACAGCAAAGAACGCGATCGCTCGCGGTTCTTCAATGGAGGTGCCGACAGACTCGGCTTTGAAGAAACCGAAAGAGGAGTTGCACATGAACGCGTTGCGCCCCACCTTGCTTGCCGCCGCCCTGATGTTCACGATGGCAGGCGGTCTGGCGTCCGCCCAGAATGCGGACACGCTGCCGCGCGCCAAGGTCACGCTGGTTGCCCCGCCCATGGTTCACCCGCATGAGCAGGTGGCCAAGTCGGGCCCCAAGGTCGTTGAATTCACCATGACCATCGAAGAAAAGAAGATGGTCATCGACGGCAAGGGCACCACGCTGCAGGCCATGACTTTCAACGGATCCATGCCCGGCCCCACGATGGTCGTGCACGAGGGCGACTACGTGGAATTGACCCTGGTCAATCCCAAGACCAATGCAATGCCGCACAACGTCGACTTCCACGCCGCGACGGGCGCGCTGGGCGGCGCCAAGCTCACCAACGTGAACCCCGGCGAACAGGCTACGCTGCGTTTCAAGGCCGACCGCGCCGGGACCTTCGTCTATCACTGTGCGCCTGAAGGCATGGTGCCGTGGCACGTGGTGTCCGGCATGAGCGGCACGATCATGGTGCTGCCGCGCGAAGGCCTGAAGGACCCGCAGGGCAAGCCGCTCAAGTACGACCGCGCCTACACGATCGGCGAGTTCGACCTGTACATCCCCAAGGACGCCAACGGCAAGTACAAAGACTACGCGACCCTCGCCGAAAGCTACGGCGACACGGTGGAAGTCATGCGCAAGCTGACCCCGTCGCACATCGTCTTCAATGGCAAGGTCGGCGCGCTGACCGGCGACAACGCGCTCACGGCCAAGGTCGGCGAAACCGTGCTGCTGATCCATTCGCAAGCCAACCGCGACACGCGCCCGCACCTGATCGGCGGCCACGGCGACTGGGTCTGGGAAACCGGCAAGTTCAACAACCCGCCCGAAAAGGACCTGGAAACCTGGTTCATCCGCGGCGGTTCCGCGGGCGCGGCGCTGTACACGTTCAAGCAGCCCGGCGTATATGCCTACCTGAACCACAACCTGATCGAAGCCTTCGAGCTGGGCGCGGCCGGGCACATCAAGGTCGAGGGCAAGTGGAACGACGACCTGATGAAGCAGATCAAGGCGCCGGGCCCCATCCCGCAGTAATGGCCGGACGGCAAGGCGCGCGCCGCGCGTCTTGCCGGTTTGTTTCCCATCCTCAAGCCTGGAATTCCCGCCATGCCCAAATTTGCTCGATTCTTGTTTGCCCTTGCACTGACGGGCCTGCCCGTGCAGCATGCCGCGGCCGACACTATTGCCGCGGTCAATCCCGCCGGCGAAAAACTCTACAAGTCCGCCTGTGTGGTGTGCCATGCCAGCGGCGTGGCCAATGCGCCCAAACTGGGCGACAAGCAGGCCTGGACGCCGTTCCTGGCGCAGGGCACGGACGCGCTGATGGTCACCGTGCTCAAGGGCAAGGGCGCCATGCCGCCGCGCGGCGGCTCGGCCGCAGACGACGCCACGCTGCGTGCCGCAGTGGAATACATGATGGCTGCGGCAAAGTAACGCGCAACCCGTGGCGCGGACTGACGCGGGTGGGATACCCGCCGCACTTTTCGCCGCGCTACGCGCGGCGGGCCAGCAAGGCCCATACGCCGGCGGCCGACAGCAGGGCGCCGCCGCCCAGGTTGAAGCCGCGCTGTGCGCGCGGGGACGCCAGCATGCGCCGGGCCGACCCGGCAAAGATCGCATAGGCTGCGGCGTTGATGCCGGCGCAGGCGACAAAAGTCGCCGACAACATCCATAACTGCTGCGTCACATCTCGCGCCGGATCGATGAACTGCGGCAGGAAGGCCACGAAGAAGATCATGCCCTTCGGGTTCAGCGCGGTCACCAGGTATGTGTTGGCAAACAGCTTCCAGCGCGAACCCGCCGCCGTTGCGACGGGCAGCGTGGCGGGCGACACGCCAGCGCGCAGCAGCCGGTAACCGAGATACAGCAGGTACAGGCCGCCAACGGTCTTGACCACCGTGAACCAGAACGCGGACGCGGCCAGCAGCGCGCCCAGGCCCAGCAGCGACAGCACCAAGGCGGTGGAATCGCCCAGCGCCACGGCCAGCACCAACGGCACGCGGGCGCGCTTGCCGTGCGTAAGCGAATAGCTGATGACGGTGAGGATGGTGGGGCCGGGCAGCATGACGAGCAGGGCGGAAGCACCCAGGAAGGCCAGCCAGGTTTCGAGCGACATGGAAGGAACTCCGTTTGAAGGGCCGGCGCGCGGGGCCGGCTGCGGCCAATGTATCTCAACTGTGGTGGCGTGAACACCGGGGCCGGCCAGGCGGCCGCCTCCGCGTGGCCCCGTCGGCCGCGAAACCGGCATGGCGCACCCGGCAGCCCACCCCGCAGTGGTGTTAAATACAGCTTTCCCGGACAGTGAACGCCGGCTGCGAGGCCGCGCGAAGGAAACTCCATGGCATTTGACTTTGACCTGTTTGTGATCGGCGCGGGCTCGGGCGGCGTACGCGCGGCCCGCTTTTCCGCCAGTTTCGGCGCGCGTGTGGCGGTGGCGGAAAGCCGCTACCTGGGAGGCACGTGTGTGAATGTGGGCTGCGTGCCCAAGAAGCTGCTGGTTTACGGCGCGCACTACAGCGAAGACTTCGAGCAGGCGCACGGCTTCGGCTGGTCCGCGGAAGCGCCCAAATTCGACTGGTCCACGCTGATCGCCAACAAGAACCGTGAAATCGAACGCCTGAACGGCATCTACCGCAACCTGCTGGTCAACAGCGGCGTGACGCTGCTGGAAGGCCACGCGCGCATCGTCGATCCGCACAAGGTTGAAATCAACGGCAAGACCTACAGCGCCGAACACATCCTGGTGGCAACCGGCGGCTGGCCGCAGGTGCCCGACATTCCGGGCAAGGAACTCGCCATCACCTCCAACGAGGCCTTCTTCCTGAAGGACCTGCCGCGCCGCGTGCTGGTCGTGGGCGGCGGTTATATCGCCGTGGAGTTCGCGTCCATCTTTAACGGCATGGGCGCGCAGACAGTTCAGTCCTATCGCGGCCCGCTGTTCCTGCGCGGCTTTGACCTGGGCGTGCGCGAGCACCTGCGCGATGAATTGGTCAAGAAGGGCATCGACCTGCGCATGAACACCGAGGTCGCGCGCATCGACAAGCGCGCGGACGGATCGCTCGCCGCCACCTGCAAGGATGGTTCCGTCATCGAGACCGATTGCGTGTTCTACGCCACGGGCCGTCGTCCGATGCTCGACAACCTGGGGCTGGAAAACACCGGCGTGAAGCTGCGCGAAGACGGCTTCATCGAGGTCGATGACGAATACCGCACCGCGGAGCCGTCCATCCTGGCCCTCGGCGACGTGATCGGCCGCGTGCCGCTGACGCCCGTGGCGCTGGCCGAAGGCATGGCGGTGGCACGCCGTCTGTTCCGCCCGAACGAATACCGCAAGGTCGACTACAAGCTGATCCCGACCGCGGTGTTCAGCCTGCCCAACATCGGCACGGTCGGCCTGACCACCGAAGAAGCGCGCGAAGCGGGCTACGAGGTGCAGCTTTTCGAAAGCCGGTTCCGGCCCATGAAGCTGACGCTGACCGAATCGCAGGAACGCACGCTGATGAAGGTGATCGTCGACGCGCAGACCGATCGCGTGCTGGGCGTGCACATGGTGGGTCCGGAGGCGGGCGAGATCGTGCAGGGCCTGGCCGTGGCGCTGAAGGCCGGCGCGACCAAGGCCGTGTTCGACGACACCATCGGCATCCATCCCACGGCGGCCGAAGAGTTCGTGACGATGCGCACGCCTGTCGCGGAATAAAACCGCCGGACGCTACAGGCGTTTGATCATGGCGCGCGCCGCTTCCGGCGCGCGTTCTTTTGCGCCATTGATGAAGTACGCGAAGACGTCCTGCGCCTTTTTCCCGGCAAGCGGTTTGCCAACCAGGGGCAGGTCGTCCGGATCGGCGCCGCGTGCCCAGACCCGCAACCGCTCCGCCCAGGCGTCCAGCGCTTTGGGCGCGTAACCGGCCTTGTAGGCCGTGCTGGCGCGCATCAGCCGCGCGTAGACGAAGTCCGCCGTCCGGTCGGCGATAGCGGGAAACTCGTCGCTGTCGGTGTACACGGTCGCCGCGCGATGGCGGCGCGCAAGGGCCACATATTCCTCGCAGGCGAAACTGGCATGGCGCACGTCCAGCGCGTGCCGCAACGGCAGACCGTCCACCTTGTCCGGCAGCAATTCCAGGAAGGCGCCAAAATCCTTGGCGTCGAACTGTTTGGTTGGCGCGAACTGCCACACGATGGGCCCCAGCTTCGGACCCAGCTCGGCGATGCCGCTGTTCACGAAGCGATCAATCGACTCCTTGGCGCCCGCCAGCTCGCGCCGGTTGGTCGAATACCGCGACGCCTTCAGCGAAAACACGAAATCGTCGGGCGTCTCGTCGCGCCACTGGGCGAAGGTGGCGGGCTTTTGCGTGCCGTAATAGGTGCCGTTGATCTCGATGGCCGTGACCTGCCGGCTGGCGTATTCCAGCTCGCGCGCATGGGGCAGGTCGTCGGGATAGAAGACGCCGCGCCATGGCTCGAAGGTCCAGCCGCCGATGCCAACGCGGATGGCGGCGGGGCTATCTGCCGGGGACGGATGACGTTTCGGCATGGGCTGCGCTCCACGGGAAGGGTCGAGCGGTCCACTGTATCGCCGGCGCGACGAGCCGCCAACCCCGCCCGAAAATTCCGCTGTTCCGATACAGTTTTCGGCTAAGGTGTGCAGTCACGTCCCGACTTTCGACCGGCGCGCGCCGGCTCCCCATGCCTGACCTGACACATCTGCTGACTTTCGCCCTGGTTGCGCTGGGCATGGTGCTCACACCCGGGCCCAACATGATCTACCTGGTGTCGCGCTCCATCTCGCAAGGGCCGCAGGCCGGCCTGATTTCACTGGGCGGCGTGGCGGTGGGATTCATCTTCTATGTCGCCTGTGCGGCGTTCGGCATCACCGCGTTGCTGATGGCCGTGCCCTATGCCTACGACGCGCTGCGCATCGGCGGGGCGCTCTATCTGCTGTACATGGCGTGGCAGGCGATCCGGCCGGGCGGCCGCTCGCCGTTCCAGGTGCATGACCTGCCCAAGAGCAGCCCGCGGCAGTTGTTCACGATGGGCCTCTTGACCAATCTGCTCAATCCCAAGATCGCCGTCATGTACGTGTCGCTGCTGCCGCAATTCATCCAGCCCGACCACGGCAGCGTCTTCACCCAGTCTCTGGCGCTGGGCATGACGCAAGTTGTGATCAGCCTGTCGGTAAACGCCCTGATCGCCATCATGGCCGGCTCCATTGCCGGTTTCCTGGCGGGCCGTCCGCTGTGGATGGTGGTGCAGCGCTGGCTGATGGGCACCGTGCTGGCCGGCTTGGCCGTCCGCATGCTTGTGGACACGCGCCGCTGATGCCGGCCGAAGACGGATTTTTCGCGACGCTGGGCGGCATGCTTGGCGAGGGCCTGCGCGCCATCGTTGCAGGGATCAAATGGCTGCTGGGCGGGTTGGGTGGCGCGCTGGCGGATTTCTATGCCGGCTTGGCCGGCGCGATGGGCATGAGCCCGTCGATCTTCAATCTGGTGCTGCTGGCGCTGGGCCTCATGTTCCTGTGGGGCGCGATCAAGGCGCTGCTGCGGCGGTCCATTCTGGGCTTCCTGTTCTGGCTGTTCATGACGCTGCTGGTGCTGGGCGGACTGGTCGACTAGCGCGTTCTAAACCGCCTGCGCCACCGCCAGCGCCACGTCCCGCAGCCGGCGCACCAAAGCCGGAAACCGTTCCGCGCCCGTGTTGCCGTAGCCGATCACCAGGCCGTTGTCATCAAAGCGCGGCGTCAGCGCAAACGACGACAGCGCGCCCGGATTCATGCCCAGCTTGCGCGCCTCGGCCACGATCGCCGTATCGGCGTAGGGGGGCGGCAGCCGCACGGTCAGATGCAGGCCGCAGTGCCCGCCCAACACTTCGTGCTCGATGCCCAGATGCAAGGCCAGCGCCTCGCGCAGCGCCGCCTGGCGTTCGCGGTACAGGCGCCGCATGCGGCCCAGATGGCGTGAGAACTGACCGTTTTCAATGAACGCGGCCATGGTGAGCTGCTCCAGCCGGTGGCCGCCGCGCTGCATCTCGATGATGGACGGCATGGCCTCGTGCGCGATGGCTTCGGGCAGCACCAGAAAACCCAGACGCAGGGCCGGGAACATGGTCTTGCTGAACGTGCCCACATACAGCACCGGCGCGTCCGGCAGCAGCCCCTGCATGGCGGCGATCGGTTCGCCCTGGTGGCGGAATTCGCTGTCGTAATCGTCTTCGATGATCCACGCGCCCGCGCGGCGCGCGCGTTCCAGCAGGTCGAGCCGGCGGGTCAGCGACAGCACCGCGCCGGTCGGGTACTGGTGCGACGGCGTCGTCTGGATCAGGCGGGGCGGCTGGCGGGTCCAGGCGCTTTCCGGGATGACGATGCCGTCGGCGTCGACCCGCATGGCCACTACGTTCAGGTCTCCCGCATGGAATGCGGCCTTGGCGCCGCGGTAACCCGGGTCTTCCAGCCAGGCGGTGTCGCCGGGATTGGTCAGCAATTGCACGCACAACGCCAGTCCGCCCTGCGCACCTTCGGTGATGACGATGCGCGAGGCGTCGCAATGCACCCCGCGCGACACGCGCAGGTATTGGGCGATGGCCTCGCGCAAGGCGGGCTCGCCCGCCGGATGGCCGTAGCCCAGCGCGGTGGCGGGCGCCGCCTGCAGGGCGCGGTCCTGCGCGCGGCGCCACGCGTTAAGGGGAAACTGTGTCAGCGCGGGCGTGCCCGGCGTCATCGGCAGGGAGCCGTCGTGGGTATAGCGCGTGGAGACGATGCGGGTCAGGCGCTGCGCCGTGGCCGGCGGCTGTGCGGGAAGGGGAGCCGCCTCGCGCGCGGCGCTGCGGGCGGCGGCCGACAGCGGCGCCACGCGAGTGCCCTGGCGGTCGGCAATCACGTAGCCTTCGGCCGTCAATTGCTCGTAGGCGATCAGCACCGTATTGCGCGAGATATCCAGTTCCTCGGACAGCGCGCGGGACGACGGCAGCTTGCCGCCCGCGGGAAGCTGGCCGGCAAGAATGGCCTGCTTGAGACGCTGGATAAGCTGACGCTGGCGCGGCAGCGAACCGGGGCCGCGCGCGAGCGGACTGGACAATAGCGGGGCATTGGCGGCATCGCGCAAGGAAGTCTCTGTCATGGCCCTATTAAATTCAAGGTTCGTGGCGCTTTTTATGATGCCACGGTTCCGATATCGTGAGGCCCTGGGTGTTGCGCCCGCCACCGTCGGCGGCGCGCCCTGAACCGACTCCCGAGGCACCGCTCGCATGCAACCCCGCACCAATGATTTTCAGCAACCCATCGGCCCGGCGCTGCCCGGCTGGACCACTCGTCCGCGTCCGCCGGCCGAGCCCGCCATTGGCCGTTACTGCCGCCTGGAGCCGCTGTCGGCCGAGCGCCACGCGGCAGACCTGTACCAGGCGTTCAGCCAGGCGCCCGACGACAGCGACTGGACCTACATGGGCGTCGGGCCGTTTGCCGACGAGGCGGCCTACCGGACGTTCGCCGCCAACGCGCAGACCAGCCCCGACCCGATGCACCACGCCATCATCGATCTCGCGACTGGCCGGGCCGTCGGCACGCTGGCGCTGATGCGCATCGACCCGCCCAACGGCGTCATCGAGGTCGGCTTCGTGTCCTATTCGCGCCAGCTCAAGCGCACCCGCATCGCCACCGAGGCGCAGTTCCTGCTGATGCGCCGCGCCTTCGACGAGCTGGGCTACCGCCGCTACGAATGGAAGTGCGACAGCCTGAACGCGCCGTCGCGCGCCGCCGCGCTGCGCCTGGGCTTCACCTTTGAGGGCATCTTCCGGCAGGCCACGGTCTACAAGGGCCGCAGCCGCGACACGGCGTGGTTCTCGATCATCGACAGCGAATGGCCCGCGCTGCGCGTCGCCTACGAGCGCTGGCTCAGCCCGGACAACTTCGATGCCGAAGGCAACCAGCGCCAGGGGCTGGCGGCGCTGATCGCCGCCGAGCGCGGTGGCAACGCCGGGGGAGACCACGCGGCGTGCGCCTGATCCCGGTGGCATTGGCCCTGTTCTGGGGCCTGAACTGGCCGGCGGTGAAGATCATTCTGTCGATCTTCCCGCCGTTCACCTTGCGCGTGCTTGGCTTGGGCAGCGGCGCGCTGCTGCTGTTGCTGCTGGCGGGCGCCAAGCGGCTGCCGCTCTTGCCGCCGCGCAGCGCGTGGCCGGGCATTGCGGTGGGCGGCGTGCTGGCCGTGGCCGTCTTCAATCTGGCCGTGGCCTGGGCGCAGCTCAGCACCAGCACATCGCGCGCGGCGGTGCTGACTTTCACCATGCCGATGATGTCGGCGCTGCTAGCGTGGCTGGTGCTGGGCGAACGCCTGGACCGCCGCCGCGGCCTGGCGCTGCTGCTGGGCGCGTGCGGCGTCGCCGTGCTGGCCTGGCCGGTGCTGCAGGCGGTATTCGGCGGTAACGACGTGGCCGCTGCGAAGGGGCTGGTGTTTCCGCTGGTGGCGGCCTTCGGGTGGGCGGCCGGCACCGTGTATCTGAAGCGCTGGCCCGTCGCGGGCAACCGCATCGTGATCACGGCCTGGCAGCTTGTCGTCGGCGCCACCTGCGCCTTGGCTGGCGCGCTGATCGCCGGTGAATCCTTTCCCACGCACGGTTGGACCGCCAGCGTCGCGGGGGCGCTCTCGTTTCACATCATCCTGGGCACTGCGGTCGCGTATTGGTTGTGGTTCGTGCTGAGCGAACGCGTCAGCGCCACCGTCGCCGCGCTGACCACGCTGATGGTGCCGGTCGTGGGCGTGCTGGGTGCGATGGCGCTGGTGGGCGACCGGCCGGCCCCGGCGGACTGGTGGGGCTTCGCCTTCGTCATGGCCGGGGCGGGGCTGATCGTTTTGAACCTGGGTCAGCGGCGATCCTGAGCGGCCGCCGCCGACGGCAGCCACGAGCCGTGAAGCCCGGCCGGTACGCGGCGCGGCAGGCGCACCTGAGCAAGCGGCCCGGCGGCCAGATCGCGCGCGTCCAGCACGATGAACCGGCCGCCGGCGTCGTCTTCCGCGTGCACGAAGCTCAGGATGTAGCCGTCCGCTTCGCCCGCGCCGGCGGGATCGGCGGCGAACACCGGTTCGCACGCGGTCTGTCCGGCGGGCAGGCGGTACACGGTCTTCTCGTTCGTCTGCACGTCGTAGCGTGCAAAGGCCTCGAAGGCGCCAGGCTGCGGCGTTTCGCCCGGACGCGGATCTCGCAGCCCGGCATAACAGAACCGCGTGCGCCGGCCCAGCCACGCGTCGTTGACCCGGCCGAACTCACAGGGCTGGTCGTCCAGCGTCTCGTCGTCCACGCGTCCGCTTGCCATATCGATGCGCAGCCGGTGCATTTCAAGCCGCTTGCGGGAAGTGGGCCCGTAGCCATCGTGCCAGGGCAGCACCGCCTCGATCACGTCGCCGTCCGCGTAGGCATTGGCGACGTGCCAATTGAAGAAGGGGGCGGCTTCGATCCACCGGATCTGCGCCGCGTCGGTACAGTCGCGCGGCACCAGCAGCACCTGCGTGCCGCGTTGCGGTTCCCAGGCGGGCGCCGCCGGTCCGCGGCTGAAGTCGAACACCAGGGGGCACACAAACGCCACCACGTGGGTGGCGGTCAGGCCGATGTCGTGGACCAGCGCCGGCCAGGGTGATGCAAACGCCACCTGCCGGTCCACCCGGCCGGCGGCGTCCAACCGCATGTACTCAAGCGTGCCCGCCATGAGGTCGTAATTGATCGCCAGCATTTCCCCGGTCAGCGGATCGACCTTGGGATGCGCGGAGAACGCGCCCGTGAGCTTGCCCTGGAACGTGTCGGCGCCCACCGTGCCCAGCGCGTCATCCAGTTCGTACGGGCAGCCGCCTTCATACAGCGCGTGGATGCGGCCGGCGTGGCGCAGCACGTTTGTGTTGGCCAGGTTGGCATACGGCGGCGGACCGAACGTCGGGTTGTAAATGCGGTGGCCGGCGGCCTGCTCTTCCTGCAGTTCTGCGGTCAGCACCCAGCGGTTGCGGTAGCGCGCGCGGCCGCCGTCCAGGTAGAGCGCGTGGACCATGCCCGTGCCGTCGAAGGGATAGGCGTAGCCGGGGCCGGGTTCGAATTGCGGATTGGGTCCGTTGCGCATGAAGACGCCGGACAGGCCGGGGGGCAGGGTGCCTTCCACGGGCAGATCGGCGTCGTCGCGTTCGTCAAAGACCGGCGCGAATGCGCGGGACAGGGCGGGGTTGTCGCTGTGCCAGGGTTGCATGTGACCTCCGGGCCGAGGCCGCGCGCCGGGTGGAAACGACGGCCTGCACATAGATCGGGCAGGCAGGCGGCGGCAAAAGTCCGTTATATCCGCCCGGGCCGTCCTGAAAAAGGCGAGTTAACCATGATGAGGACCGCCGCGCCGCGCCTGACGCTTGCGCAGCCGTTCCCGCACCATTTCGGCGCCGCTGACCAGGGTGATTCCGGCCAGCACCATCACCGCGCCGATCACGAAGCCCGCATCCAGCGGTTCATCAAGAATCAGCACGCCGAAGCTGACGCCGAATAGCGGCGTCATGAACGACAGGATGGACAGGCGGGACGCCAGATACCGGCGCAGCAGCCAGAACCAGACCAGATAGCTGGTCAGCGCGATGACGACCGACTGGAACGCGACGCTGAGCACGGCCGCCTGGGTGTAGCGGATGCCCTGATGGCCGGTGGCGGCCGCGAAGGCCAGCAGGCCCACCGAGGCCACGGCCATCTGATAGAAAAGCGTCTTGGCCGGCGCGGCTTCGGACAGCGATGTCTTGCGGATCGCCACCGTCGTTGCGCCCCATAGCAGCCCGGCCAGCAACCCCATCGCGTCGCCCAGCAGCATGTTGCGCGCGCCGTCGTGCGCCAACGGCTGGCCGCCCTTGACCAGGAACGCGACCGCGATGCCGCAGAAGGCCAGCGCCACGCCCGCCCATTGCAGCGGCTTCAGGCGTTCTTCGGGCAACAGCCAGTGCAGGCCCAGCGCCGCGAAAATGGGCGCCGTGTACAGGAATACCGACATGTGCGAGGCCGTGGTGTAGACCAGCCCTTGTGCGACGAAGAGGAACTCGCCGGCAAACAGCAGGCCCACGATCAGGCCGGGCAGGAACGTGCCGTCGGTGAATGCCCGCAGCCCCTCGCTGCGCCACACGACCGCGGCCAGCACCAGCGCCGCGAAGGTAGAACGCAGCCCGATCTGCATGATGGGCGCGATATCGTCCGCGACCAGCTTGATGGCGATCTGCTGGAAGCCCCAGCACACGCATAGCGCCAGCATGGCGCCGGTGGCCAGCGTGTCCAGCGGCAGACGCAGAGGTTTGGCGGCGGCGATGCTCACGGCAGTTCGGCGGGGTAGCTGTCCAGCGCCAGGCCGATCTGCTGGCGCAGGTCCCATTCGGCCAGCGTGGATTGCACCGGTCCGTAAAAGGCGCCGTCGCGGGCGACGAACATGGCGGGCAGGTGGAAGACCTCGTAACGCTCGACCAGGCCGCGGTTGTCGCCGGCATCGATCCAGCAGATACGCTCGACCGGCAGTTCCACGGCGGGAAGCTGCTCGCGCGCCACGCGGCAGGTGCCGCAGGTGCGGCTATGAAAAACGATGAGCGACAGGCCGCGCGCGTCCAGGAGGAAGCGGTCAGCGGTGCTGTCGTCGAGGGTTATCTGTTCCATGGGGTCCGGTTTCTCAAGCGCCGCGCAGCACGCGGTCCAGTTCCAGCACCGACTGGTACAGCACGCGGGTGCCGTCCAGCAGTTGCGCGGGTTCGATCCATTCTTCGGGGCAGTGGCTGCGCCCGTTCAGGCAGGGGATGAAGATCATGCCGATGGGACCGGTGGGCGCCATGTACACGGCGTCGTGGCCGGCGCCGCTGGGCAGCCGCATCGACGCGTAGCCCAACTGGTCGGCGGCCGCCTTGACAGCGTCCATGACCAGCGGCGAACAGTCCGTGGGCTGCGCGCGGCTGAGCTGCGTGAAGCCGGCGGTCAGGCGCAGCGCCTTCAGGTCGTCGGCCACGCCGGCCATCAGGATTTCGGGAAAGGCGTCCAGCACCGCGTTGCTGTCGCTGCGCACTTCCAGCGTCATCTCGACCCGGCCCGGCACGGCGTTGGCCGCGTTGGGCGTCATGGCCAGCCGGCCGACGGTGGCGACGACGTAATGCGGATTGCCGCTGGCGGCGCTGGCCTGGCGGTTGGCGGCGTCGATGATGCGCGCCGCGCCCACCAGCGCGTCGCGCCGGATGTCCATGGGCGTGGTGCCGGCGTGGTCGGGCTGGCCTTCGACCACGATCTGCACGCGGCGGATGCCAACGATATTGGTGACCACCCCGATCGGCAACTGGCGGCTTTCCAGCACGGGGCCTTGTTCGATGTGCAATTCGACGAAGGCGGCGGTTTCGCCCGCGCGGCGCAGCGGGGCGTTGAGCGCCGACGGGTCGCCGCCGATGCGCGCGATGCCCTGCGCCAGCGTCTCGCCCTGCGGATTGCGCGCGTCCAGCATGCCGGCGCTGAGCTGGCCGCACAGCGCGCGGCTGCCCACGCACGAAATGCCGTAGTCGCTGGGTTCTTCGGACAGGAAGTCGATGACTTCGAAGGGGTGGTCGAGCGTGATGCCGTGTTCCTGCATCGTGTGCGCGACCTCAATGCCCGCCAGCACGCCGATGATGCCGTCGAAGCGGCCGCCGGCCATGACGGTGTCGCAGTGCGAGCCCGTGGAAATCGGCTTGCGCGACGCATCGCGTCCCGCCCTCGTGCCGACCAGATTGCCGCCCGCGTCCAGGCGCGTCGTCAGGCCCGCGGCTTCGAACTCGCCGCGCAGCCAGGCGCGCGCGTCATCGAACAGCGGCGAAAAGGCGCGGCGCGTCCAGGGGACGTCGGGCAGGGTGAACTTGGACAGGGTGTCGACGCGCGACCAGAGGCGTTCGGCGTTCAGCGGGGGAAAAGCGGGCGGTGTGGCTTGCGGCATGAGACTTCCAAAAGATCCGCCCTGGATTATGGCATCAATGGCGCGGCGTCCTTGGCCGCGCCTACGTCGTGCGGCGCCAGGCGGGCTCGCGCTTTTCCAGGAAAGCTGTCACGCCCTCGCGCGCTTCCTCGGTGCTGCGGATGGCAGCGATGCGTTCGACCGAGTCAGCAATCAAGGCGGCGTCCAGCGGCCGGCCGGCAAAGTCGCGCACCAGCCGCTTGCTGGCCTGCACGGCGCCCGGACCATTGGCGCACAGCGTGCGGCAGAGCGCTTCGGCGGCTTGCAGCGCCTGCGCCGCGGGGACCACTTCGTGCACCAGCCCCAGCCGCAGCGCGGTGGCGGCGTCGAAGCGCTCGGCGGTCAGGAAATAGCGGTTGGACGCGCGCTCGCCCAGCGCGCGGATCACATAGGGGCTGATGGTGGCGGGCAGCAGGCCCAGGCGCGTTTCGGACAGGCAGAAGTGCGCGCTGTCCGCCGCGACCGCCATGTCGCAAGCAGCCAGCAGTCCCATGCCGCCCGCGTAGGCGTCGCCGTTGACGCAGGCGACGATGGGCTTCGGGCAGGTCCAGACCGCGTGCAGCATGTCCGCCAGCCGCGTGGCGTCCTGGCGGTTGTCCGCGTCGGTCAGCGTGCCCATTTTGCGCATCCAGTTCAGGTCGCCGCCGGCGCAAAAGGCTTTCCCCGCGCCCGTCAGCAATAGGACCCGCACCTGCGGATCGTCGGCCGCCGTCTTGACCGCCCCCGTCAGCGCGGCAATCAGCGTCTCGTCGAACGCGTTGCGCATGTCCGGCCGGTTCAGCGTCAGGCGGGCGAGGGGGCCGTCAAGGGCCAGGTCCAGCGGTGCGTTCAGCGTCATGCGTGGTCTCCGGTGTTGTTGATGGTGGCTCAACAGATATGTCGATCAGTCCGGCTGATTCTATTGGTAAAAGCGCGGTTTCGCGATGCTTGTTTCCGATAGATTGAGTTATCCTCAACAAAAAATTTTGGAGGCAGACATGAACCAGCACGCGGGCAGCAGCGCCGCCGATCAGCGCTACGCATCGGTATTCCGGCCGGGATTGTTTGACGGCAAGACAGTCATGGTGACCGGCGGCGGCAGCGGCCTGGGCCGTTGCACCGCCCATGAGCTGGCCGCGCTGGGCGCGGGCCTGGCGCTGGTGGGGCGCAACCCCGACAAGCTGCGCGTGGCCGCCGAGGAAATCGTCCGCGTCTATCCCGAGGCAGCCGATCGGATCAGCCAACACGCCTGCGACATCCGCGACGAAGCCGGGGTGCGCGGCGCGGTCACCAACGCGCTGAGCGCGCACGGCGCCATCCATGGCCTTTTCAACTGCGCCGGCGGCCAGTTTCCCGCCCCGCTGGACCGCATCAGCCTCAATGGCTGGAACGCCGTGGTGCAGAACAACCTGCATGGCACGTTCCTCGTGTCGCGCGAGATCTACACGCAGCACATGCGCCAGCACGGCGGCGCCATCGTCAACATGCTGGCCGATATCTGGGGCGGCATGCCGGGAATGGGGCATTCGGGCGCGGCGCGCGCGGGGGTGTGGAACCTGACGGAGACCGCCGCCTGCGAATGGGCTTATGCCGGCGTGCGCGTGAACGCGGTGGCGCCGGGCTGGATCGCCTCCAGCGGCATGGACAGCTACGACGAGCATTACCGCGGCGTGCTGCGCGAGCTGAAAACCAGGGTCCCGCTACAGCGCTTCGGCACCGAGGCCGAACTGGCCGCGGCCGTCGTCTTCCTGCTGTCGCCCGCGGCGGCGTTCATCAATGGCGCCGTGATCCGGGTGGACGGCGGCGTGCCGAACGCGCGCCATTCGTGGAATCTGCAGCCGGCCGAGCGCGGCGAGACCTACAACGGCTTTCCTCAGTACGTGCCGCCGTCGCTGTTTTCGGAAGACTGAAGGCGATGCAGCGCGTTCTGGACTTCGCCCCGGAACTGCGCCAGCGCCAGGGCGTCCTGGCGCGGCGGCTGCAAGGCCTGCCACAGAAAATTAACCAGTTGGTCGGCCGTGGCGGAAACGTCCACGTCCACCTCCACCCCCGCGCCCGCACGATGCCTCATCGCGTCCCACAGCACGTGCTCCATCGGCCCGTAGACCGCCGAGCGCAGCAACCGCAGCGGCATGTCCTGGCGGATGTCGCCGTCGGATTGGCCTTGGGCCAGGATGCGCATCAACGGCGCGGTGTAGCGGCGCTGCAGGCCGGCGTAGATCTCGCCAAAGTCGTCGTTGCGGGCGCGGCCTTCGGAAAGAATGAACGCGCACAGCCCCGGACCCTCGGCCAGCAGGTGGCGCAAATGGGTATGCACCAGGTAATGCAGTTGGGCGCGCGCGCCGTGGATGTGCGGAAGATGGTCTTCCACCCGCGCGATGATTTCGTCGTACCAGTCGCTGATGACGCGCACGCAGAGTTCGCGCTTGCCGCCAAAGTAGGTGAAGACGGTGGCTTCCGACACGCCCAGTCGCTGCGCGATCTCGGTGGTGGTGGCCGCGTGAAAGCCCGCTTCGGAGAACACCTGGCGCGCGACCCGCAGAATGTCGCGGATGCGTTGTTCGGACTTGGCGCTGGCCGGCGGGCGGCGCATTGGGACGGCTGGGCTTTTTTCCATGCAGGCAACAGGCGAAAAAGGGGCGGGCGGCCTGTCTGGCCGTCCGCGCGAGGGCCTATTATTGAGCGACGGTCAACTTCGTGGCAAGGCGGAAGGCATCCGGCCGCCGCCGCGGGTCCTTCATGGCAACAACCATAATCATCAAGAGACAACCATGCTGCACAGAGCAGATTCCTACGCGCAAGTCGTGTCCGCCTTCAAGTGGCAGGTGCCCGCGGCCTATAACATCGGCGTCGACGTGTGCGACAAATGGGCCGACGGCAGCGGCCGGCTGGCCCTGATCTATGAAAAGAGCGACGGGGCGCAGACGCGTTACTCGTTCGATCAGATCAAGGCGCAGTCCAATCAGTTCGCCAACAGCCTGGCGCGCTACGGCATCCGGCGCGGCGACCGCGTGGCAATCTACCTGCCGCAGGCGCCCGAAACCGCCGTCGCCCACGTCGCCGCCTACAAGATGGGCGCGGTGGCGGTGCCGCTGTTCACGTTGTTTGGCGTCGACGCCATCCAGTTCCGGCTGGCCAACAGCGGGGCGTCCGCCCTTGTCACGGATGCGGAAGGCTGCCGCAAATTGCTGGAGATCCGTGACAGCCTGCCCGACCTGAAAGTGATTTATTGCATCGATGGCGATGCGGCCGAGAGTGCGCAGGCCTCGTCCGCGGCTAGCGTAGGCGCGCTGCCGTTCGAGCAAAGCTTGGCGCTCGAGTCCGACGCGTTCGATCCGGTCGCGACCGCCGCCGACGATCCGGCCGTCATCATCTACACCTCCGGCACCACCGGCAAGCCCAAGGGCGCGCTCCACGCGCATCGTGTGCTGCTCGGCCACCTGCCGGGCGTGGAGATGTCGCACGAGTTCTTTCCCGAAAACGCCGTGCTGATGTGGACGCCGGCCGACTGGGCCTGGATCGGCGGGCTGCTGGACGTGTTGCTGCCGTCGTGGCACCACGGCGTGCCGGTGCTTGCGCGGCGGTTTGAAAAATTCGACGGCGCGTCGGCTTTGGCGCTGATGGCGCGCCACGGGGTGACGCACACCTTCCTGCCGCCGACCGCCTTGAAGATGATGCGCGGCTGCGACTGGCCGGATCACGCCGGGCCGCGCGCGCTGCGCTCGGTGGCCAGCGGCGGCGAATCGCTGGGCGCGGAACTGATCGACTGGGGCCGCCGCGTGCTGGGCGTGACCATCAACGAGTTCTACGGCCAGACCGAGTGCAACATGATCGTGTCCTCGTGCTCGTCGCTGTTCGACCCGTGCATCGGCGCGATTGGCCGCGCGGCGCCCGGGCATCGGGTCGCTATTGTGGATGACAACGGGGCCGAAGTGGCCGATGGACAGGAGGGCAACATCGGCGTATTGCGCCCGGATCCCGTCATGTTCCTGGGGTACTGGAAAAACCCGGACGCGACAGCGGAAAAATTTGCCGGCGATTACCTCCTGACCGGCGACATCGGCGTGCGCGATGCGGAAGGTTTCATCCGCTTTGTAGGCCGCAACGACGACGTCATCACCAGCGCCGGCTATCGGATCGGCCCCGGCCCCATCGAAGACTGCCTTATCGGCCACCCCGCCGTGCGCATGGCGGCGGTGGTGGGCATGCCGGATGCTGAACGTACGGAAATCGTGGTGGCATTCGTGGTGCTGAACGAGGGCGTGGAGGGCGACGAAGCGCTGGTCAAGGCGTTGCAGGCGCATGTCCGGACCAGGCTGGCCGCCCACGAATACCCGCGCGCGATCCGCTTTGTAACCAGTTTGCCCACAACCGCCACCGGCAAGATCATCCGCAGGGAGTTGCGCACCGGATACCCCGCGTAAGCGGACTCACCCAGTGACAATCTCGCCCATGTGGATGGGTTGACTGGCTGCCCGGCGCTGCAAGTATGATTGCGCAAACTGGATACGGCCCCTCTCAATTGGGGCCGTATCACCTTTAGCCATAGTATGGAGATAGCCCCAATGAATAAGCCTTTGGACGGGGGATTGGCAGCCTTGAACGTACCCGAGTACGTCAAGCACCGCGGACTGATCGACTGGGTCGCCAGTTTTGTCGCGCTGGCCAAACCCGATCGCGTGGTCTGGTGCGATGGCTCGCAAGAAGAGTACGACCGCCTGTGCGAACAGATGGTCCAGGCCGGCACCCTGCGCCGGCTCAACCCCGCCAAGCGCCCCAATTCCTACCTCGCGTGGTCCGATCCGTCCGACGTGGCCCGGGTCGAAGACCGCACCTTCATCTGTTCCGACCGCGCCGAAGACGCCGGCCCCACCAACAACTGGGCCGATCCCGCTGAAATGCGCGACACGCTCAACGGCCTGTTCGACGGCGCCATGCGCGGCCGCACGCTGTACGTGGTGCCGTTCTCGATGGGCCCGCTGGGTTCGGACATCGCCCACATCGGCGTCGAACTGTCCGACAGCCCGTACGTGGCCGTTAACATGCGCATCATGACGCGCATGGGCAAGCAGGTTTATGACGTGCTGGGCACCGATGGCGACTTCGTGCCGTGCCTGCACTCGGTCGGCAAGCCGCTGGCCGCTGGCGAAGCCGACGTGGCCTGGCCGTGCAACCCCACCAAGTACATCGTCCATTTCCCCAAGACTCGCGAAATCTGGAGCTACGGCTCCGGCTATGGCGGCAACGCGCTGCTGGGCAAAAAGTGCTTCGCGCTGCGCATCGCGTCCACCATGGGCCGCGATCAGGGCTGGCTGGCCGAACACATGCTGATCCTGGGCGTGACCTCGCCCAAGGGCCGCAAGTACCACGTCGCCGCCGCCTTCCCGTCGGCGTGCGGCAAGACCAACTTCGCCATGCTGATCCCGCCGCAAGGCATGGACGGCTGGAAGGTCACCACCATCGGCGACGACATCGCCTGGATCAAGCCCGGCCCGGACGGCCGGCTGCACGCCATCAACCCCGAGGCCGGCTATTTCGGCGTGGCCCCGGGCACCAGCGAGCAGACCAACTTCAACGCCATGGCCACGCTCAAGGCCAACGTCATCTTCACCAACGTCGCGCTGACCGACGACGGCGACGTCTGGTGGGAAGGCATGACCAGCACGCCGCCGGCGCACCTGGTCGATTGGCAGGGCAAGGACTGGACGCCTGAAATCGCGCGCGAAACCGGCCGCAAGGCCGCGCATCCGAACGCGCGCTTCACCGCGCCCGCCGCGCAGTGCCCGTCCATTGATCCCGAATGGGAAAACCCCAAGGGCGTGGTCATCGACGCCTTCATCTTTGGCGGCCGCCGCTCTACCACCGTGCCGCTCGTCACCGAGGCCCGCAACTGGGTCGAAGGCGTCTACATGGCCGCCACCATGGGCTCCGAAACCACCGCCGCCGCCGCTGGCCAGCAAGGCGTGGTGCGCCGTGACCCGTTCGCCATGCTGCCGTTCTGCGGCTACAACATGAGCGACTACTTCGGCCATTGGCTCAAGCTGGGCAAGCAGCTCGAAGCCGCCGGCGCGACCCTGCCGCGCATCTACTGCGTGAACTGGTTCCGCAAGGGCCCGGATGGCAAGTTCGTCTGGCCTGGCTTTGGCGACAACATGCGCGTGCTGCGCTGGATGCTGGGCCGCATCGACGGCCAGTCCAAGGGCGTGGATCAGGTGTTTGGCGTGTCGCCCAGCTATCAGGACATCGACTGGACCGGCCTGGAGTTCAGCCCGGACAAGTTCGAGCAGGTCATGTCGGTGGACGAGAACGCCTGGCGCGAGGAGCTGGCGCTGCACCATGAGCTCTTCGGCCAGCTGTCGCAAGGCCTGCCCGAGGAACTGCGCACCACCAAGACCGAGATCGAGGGCCGTCTGGCGGCTTGACGCTACTGGGTGCGCTGATTGATCGAACCCGCCTGCGTTCCCGCAGGCGGGTTTTTTATTGCCGCCGGCGGATGGCGTCGGCTTGCCCGGTTTTCAGGCCGGGGTTGACTCCGTCCTGCTGCCCGCGATGCCGTCCAGCGCCTTGGCCACGTCATCCGGCAACTGCAGCGTCGCCGCCGCGAGGTTCTCCTTCAGGTGTTTCTGCGAAGACGTGCCGGGAATCAGCAGGATGTTCGGCGAGCGGCGCAGCAGCCAGGCCAGCGCCGTCTGCATCGGTGTTGCGCCGATCCGCGCAGCCGCGTCGTTCAAGATGGACGACTGCAACGGGCTGAACCCGCCCAGCGGAAAGAATGGCACGTAGGCGATTCCTTCGCGGGCCAGGTCGTCGATCAGGGCGTCGTCGGCCCGGTGAGCGACGTTGTACTGGTTCTGCACGCAGACGATGTCGCAGATGCCGCGGCCCTCTTGCACTTGCGTGGCCGTCACGTTGCTCAGCCCGATGTGCCGGATCAGCCCTTGCTGCTGCAGCCCGGCCAGCACGGACAGCGGTTCCGCGATGGAGCCTTCCGCCGGGCCGTGGACGTCGAACATGGCGCGCAGGTTGACCACGTCCAGCACGTCCCGGCCCAGGTTGCGCAGGTTGTCGTGCACCGCGCGGGTCAGCTGTTCGGCCGAGAACGCGGGATTCCACGAGGCGTCGTCGCCGCGCACCGCGCCCACCTTGGTCACGATCACCAGATCGTCGGAATAGGGGGCAAGCGCTTCCCGGATCAGTTGGTTGGTGATGTGCGGGCCGTAGAAGTCGCTGGTGTCGATGTGGTTCACGCCCGCGGCCACGGCGTCACGCAGAACGGCAAGCGCCGCGTCGCGGTCCTTCGGCGGACCAAAGACGCCCGGCCCGGCGAGCTGCATGGCGCCGTAGCCAAGCCTATAAACCTGGCGTGCGCCGAGGGAGTAGGTGCCGCTGTCTGCAAGTTGGGTCATGTCGGGTTCCTTGTTGCGGAAAAGAAGTGGGAATGAGCAAACGATAGAGCTTCCGCCACTTGCTGATAAGCCAATACAATCTGCACGGCTTGTACGGAAAAATGCACAATGGCGACCGACCTCGATGACCTCAATGCCTTTGTCGCGGTAGCGCGCGCGCGAGGGTTCCGCGAAGCGGCCCGGACCGCCGGCACCAGCGCGTCACGCCTGAGCGACACCGTGCGCCGCCTGGAGGCGCAGCTTGGCGTGCGGCTTTTCAACCGTACGACGCGCTCTGTCGCGCTAACGCAGGCCGGCCAGGAGCTGCTGGACAGGTTGGCGCCCGCGCTGACCGAAGTGGAAGCGGCGCTGGACGCCGTCAATGGCTTTCGCGACAAGCCGGCGGGCACGCTGCGGCTCAACGTGCCGCTCAGCGCGGCCAAGCTGGTGCTGCCGTCCATCGTTCCCGGTTTTTTGGCGGCCTATCCCGACATCCGCCTGGAGGTCGTGGCTGAAGAGAGCTTCGTCGATGTGCTGGCTGCGGGCTGCGATGCAGGCATCCGCTACGACGACCGCCTGGAACAGGACATGATCGCCGTGCCCATCGGTCCGCGCGTGCAGCGTTTTGCTGCCGGCGCGTCGCCTGAATACCTGGACAGGCGGGGGCGGCCCGCGCATCCCGAAGACCTGATGCACCACGCCTGCCTGCGCGGCCGCTTTCCCAGCGGCTCGATGCCGGCCTGGGAATTCGAGCGGGGCGGGGAAACGGTGCGCATCGATGCGTCAGGTCCGTTGGTGGTGCAGATTGGCGGCGCCGTCGACCTCGCGGTGGACGCAGCCATCGCGGGTTCGGGCGTCATGTACCTGTTCGAAGACTGGCTTCGGCCGCACTTTGATAGCGGGGCGCTGGAGCCGGTGCTGGAACCCTGGTGGCCGCAGTTTTCGGGGCCGTTTCTGTATTACTCGGGACGACGCTTGGTGCCGTCGCCACTGAAGGCGCTGATCGAGTTCATCAAGACGCGGCCGGTTCCCTGAGTGTCAGGCGCGGCCTTGCGCTGGAACGCCAGGCGCGGACGCTTCCCTCAGCGCCGCGCATCGCCTCGCCGGCCCGCGCCGTTTGATGCACAATCGCCTGATGCACCTGGATCCCGAAGACCTCGCCAAGATCACGTCCCTGACGCTCGCCCACTACGAAGAGAACGCCGATTCCTTCCAGGCCGGCACGCGGGACCACGATGTCAGCCAGAACATCGCCGCCTTGCTGCGGCACATCGACGGCGAGCCGCCCTACGACATCCTGGATCTGGGGTGCGGGCCGGGGCGCGATTTGAAAACGTTCCTGGCGATGGGGCATCGGCCCGTGGGCGTGGACGGCACGCCGCGCTTCGTGGAAATGTCGCGCGCGGCAAGCGGGTGCGAGGTCTGGGAGCAGGACTTCCTGCGGCTCCAACTGCCCAGTGCGCGATTTGATGGCATCTTCGCCAACGCCGTGCTGTTTCATGTGCCGGGGCAGGAGCTGCCGCGTGTGCTCAAGGAACTGCGGGCTGCGCTGCGGCCACGCGGCGTGTTGTTCAGTTCCAATCCCCGGGGTGGCAACCAGGAAGGGTGGAATCGCGGGCGCTATGGGGCATATCACGATCTTGAAGGCTGGCGCGCGCTGTTGCAGGCCGCCGGATTCGAGGAGCTTGAGCATTACTACCGGCCCGACGGATTGCCCCGCGAGCAACAGCCGTGGCTGGCTAGTGTGTGGCGGCGGCGGGATTAGGGCGGCGGGATCGTAATGCGCTCATAGTGATCCAAGTCTGCGTCCGAAAAGCAGCAGAAGATGACCTCTCGAATTGACGATTCCTTCGACAGGCTTTCGCGGACGGTATCGACCGCGACCTGCGCCGCCGAATCAATGGGATAGCCATAGATGCCGGTGCTGATGCTCGGAAACGCAATTGAAGCCACACCTTTATCTTCCGCCAGCGTAATGCAACGACGATAGCAGCTGGCCAGCAGCGCCGGCTCTCCGTTCTCTCCGCCTCGCCACACGGGCCCCACCGTGTGAATGATGAAGCGCGCGGGCAGACGATACGCGCCGGTCACCTTCGCATCGCCCGTCTTGCAGCCGCCAAGCAACCGGCACTCGTGCACAAGATCCGGTCCCGCGGCACGATGAATCGCGCCATCCACGCCGCCACCGCCCAGCAATGATGAATTGGCGGCATTGACGATCGCGTCCACTTGCAGCTTGGTAATGTCCGAGCGGATTGCTCGCAATGTGGTGGGCATTTGATCTTTCCCCATGACGGGATGGGGCGGCATTATCCCGCGGCCATTCACCTGGGCCACGGCCGGCACACCTGCCGCATCGGCGTGTCTGATGGCTACTTTATCGCCAATTCTGCGCGCTTGCGGCCCATCTCCCGCCGGCAATAGGCGCCGACTACAATGAGCGCCGCCTACGCAGGTCGCTGGGTATCCATCGCTGACCACAGCCCCGTGGCGCCGGCGCAGGAAATCCGCTTTCCCTCTCGACGTCCCTCTCATGGTTGCCTCCACGCTCGTTGGCATGCTGTGCGCACACCTGCTGTGCTTTTCCGGCATGTTCCTGCTTATCAGCCGTCGCCTGCCTGGCAACAGGATGGGGATGGACGTCTTTGCCGTCGGCAATCTGCTGCTGGCGGCAGCCTACATCCTGCAACTGGTCGAAGGTGGACCCGCCTGGAGCCTGATGAGCGTCGTCAATCACTGCCTCACGCTTGCCGCCCCAATCGCCTACCTGCTGGGCGCCATGCGATTTTTTGGCCGTCAGGTGCGCATGTGGCTGCCGTTGACAGTGTTCTGTATCGCCTATGCCTCGGCGCAGTGGTGGGTGCAAAGCCAGATGGGACCAGAAGCCCGCTACGCCATGCTCGCGTCGTCGGCGACGCTGCTTTTCTTCGCCATGTCGGTCACCGTGCTTTGCGGCACGCGCTCGTTCGCCAAGGACTTGCGCGCAGAGATGATCTTCTTCGCCTGCCTGATCGGCGGAATCTGCGTGCTGAACGCGATAAAGTTCCTGAAAATCATGGAGGGCGGCCTGGACGCGCTGCACATGGATAGCCGCTTCCAGATGATCTTCTACATCTACATGTCGACGCTGGCCACCATCGTGCCGCCTTCCATCGTCTGGCTCGTGCTGCGCCGGCTGACGGATAGTTTGCGCAATATGGCGGCGCGCGATCCGATGACAGATCTGCTCAATCGCAGGGGGTTGTCAGACGCACTGACCCAGTATTTCAACGGCCGGAATGCGGTGCCCGCCTATTTGCTGGTGTTGGACGTCGACCATTTCAAACGGATCAATGACAGCTACGGCCATCAGGCTGGGGATGAGGTGATCTGCCATGTGGCGGGGCTGCTACGTGCCGGTGTACGGCGTGGCGATCTGACCGGCCGCACCGGCGGAGAGGAGTTTGTCGCCGTACTTCTTGAATCGGAAGTGGCGGATGTGATGGTTCTTGCGGAGCGGCTGCGCGCCAGCATCGAAAGCCAGCCGATCCACGTCACCGGGGCCGATGAGCCACTGCGCTGCACGGTTACGATCGGCGTTTCGTCGCGGTTTTATGGCGCGGATGGTTTGGAGGAGGCGCTCCGAGAGGCGGATGGGGCGCTTTATCGAGGAAAGGCGGGGGGGCGGAATCGGGTGGAAGTGGGCGGCTCCACTCCCTCTCTAATCACGCCGCCTCCCACAATGCCGCTGTCAGACCCAGCAACAGCAGTATCGCCGACGCGATAAACCATCGCACGGTTTTCCGGTATTCATCCTCGGCTTCATCCTCCAAACGCAAGGCGCGGCAAAGAGCAATTATCTGCAGCAGGATGGCGACCAACAAGGACACGCCCGGCAGCACGGATAGCGCGCTCCAATTGCCCGGCGCGTCAAAGCCCCAGTAACGCAGGAAACCCAGCGAAAAGCCCAGCAATACCGTGATGGCCGTAATCAATCCAGCCCGAAAGCCCTGGGGTAGTTCGCGTGACCTGTGGCTGCGGGTCCGTACCAAATCGTCGTCTGGCGTTTCCGGTGTCATCATCGAGATACTCCGCACTGAGTACGCTACGGCCCACCCGCTACCGGTTCATGTGGGAGCGAAAGCGGAACTCCTGCCTTCGCGCGGGGCGAGGTTGAACTGATTATGGCTGATAACGCAGCGCACTGGGGCTGTTGACCTCGCCGTGTCGCAGCCCTGTGCCTTGTCGCCTTGCTTGCAGCTGCCCGCCTGCGCCTGGCAGGCGGGGATGTCTTGTGCCGGCTGGTATCCGGCGAAGGCCCTTTAGCGGCGCCACGGTTGCGCCACGGCGGACAGGCAGAATCCGGAATGGAGAACCACTGCGCAGGGGGAGATGGACTTCTTTATGAAAAGCCCCCATGGTGATTGAAGACCCTGGAGGTTTCAGAGTAGTGCTGGGGATGGCGCGTGGGCGAGGGTGTGAATCCCAGACACGCGCATAACCATCCGACGTCGGCTGTCGGCTGTGCATTCAACCGGTCGTTGCAACACACTAGAGGCTGCGCAAGCAGAAGAGGTGTTGCAAATGAAGCAGAGACCTCGAATCTACTACACCGAAAGTCAGAAGCTCGTGATGTGGGAGCACTGGCGAAAGGGTGACTCGCTTCAGCAGATTGCTCAACTATTTGACCGAAATCATTCGTCAATTCAGAGGATTCTTGCTGAGACGGGCGGTATTCAACCCGCGCCGCGCTGTCGATCTTGCCTAGCGTTGTCCTTGGCAGAGCGGGAAGAAATTTCTCGGGGCTTGGTCCGCGGTCAATCGATTCGCTCCATCGCCATAGGGCTCAGGCGTGCGCCCTCAACCATCAGCAGAGAGATCAAGCGCAATGGAGGGCAGTCGGAGTACCGCGCCAGCCAGGCTGATCAAGCGACGTGGGACAGAGCGCGTCGCCCAAAGCCCTGCAAACTAGCAGACAATTGGCGTTTGGCGCAGTTAGTGGCGGAGAAGTTGGCTTTGCAATGGTCGCCAGAGAAAATCGCCGGTTGGCTGAAACGCGCCTACTGCGGGGACGAGGCCTGCCAAGTGTCGCACGAGACCATTTATCGGACACTCTTTATCCAAGCGCGCGGAGCCTTGAAAAAGGAGCTCGTAGCGCATCTACGGCGTACCCGAGCCATGCGCCGATCTCGCCACCATATACAAAAGACGGATGACCACGGGCGGATCGTGAATGCGATCTCGATAAGCGAGCGCCCGGCCTCGGCGGAGGATCGAGCCGTACTAGGCCACTGGGAAGGCGACCTGCTCTTCGGAAGTTGTAATAGTCAGATCGCCACGCTGGTCGAAAGGCAGACGCGATACCTCATGCTGATCAAGGTGGCAGCGAAGGACACCGAAACGGTCGTCAATGCGCTGATCAGGCATGCTCGGAGGTTGCCTCATGAGCTACACAAATCTCTGACGTGGGACCGAGGAAAGGAGATGGCTGCGCATAGCCGGTTCACTCTAGCCACAGATATACAAGTGTTCTTTTGCGATCCACAGAGTCCCTGGCAGCGTGGAACCAACGAAAATACAAATGGCCTCCTCAGGCAATATCTTCCCAAGGGCCTCGACCTCAGCGACTACTCGCAGAACAGACTGCTATTCGTTGTTTCGGCATATTGTTGTACTGATCGCCAGAAGTCCAACTGACTAAAAATAGAGAATAATGAACAACCCTTAGGCCTCCATCAGTAGTAAGTTGCCGTACAGACTCAAGTGTCCGTGTAAACGCTCTTTGCACCGCTGAATTCAACGTTTGGCGGGTGCGGTAGCGCCTTTTTCTGCCGCTATTGAATAATAGGAATTGTCGTGAAATCTCTCATCGCTTTTACATGCGTGGTACTGATCGGCCTCCCAGCTGCGTATGCCGATCAAAAGTTTTACGACCCGCATGGCAACCTGCTCGGTAGCATCGATGACAGTGGTCGTATATATGATCCGCGTGGCAACCCGCAGGGTCGCATTGACAAAAACGGCAACAGGTACGATCAACACGGCAACCGCCTCGGTCAAACCGATTCCAGCGGCAGGCAATACGATCAGAAAGGGAACTTTCTTGGTCGTATTGAGAGCAATGGAAAGATGTATGACGCGCGTGGTAACTCGCGCGGCCAAGTCGATAGCAACGGCAATATTTATGACGAACGTGGCAATCTTCGTGCTCGCATTAGACGCTGACTTGGACAGGACCTTACACAAATGCCGCTAGTCGATGAAAGTGAAGCACCAGATTTTCTTGTTGGCGAAGACGACCGACCGCAGTCACATACGAGTATCAGTCTGGCGCTGCGAATGTTTAGGCGGCCCATTTTGACGTTGAGCTTCCTGGTGGAACCTATCTTCCCGTCTAACCCGATGCGATTCCTACGCGCCTCGTTTGCTTGTCTCGCCCTGATCACCGCCGGCCTTACCCCACTACAAGCCCAGCAAGCACCCGGCACGCCGGTCCCGCATTTGGCCAAGACGGACGAATCCATCCAGATCGCCCGAGGCCGTGTCACGTTGACACAGCCGGCCGGATGGCAAAGTGTCTCGGCGGGTGAAGTGGCGCCGGGACTCTGGGTTTCATTGATCATCGCGCCTCGCCTGTCCGATGGCGCTGTGGCGCAATGCACGGTTCTCGTCGATACGCGGCCATGGACAAAGGGCAGCAACGTTGTGCCACCGGACATGCGGAAAAAAGCTCAGTGGTCGCCCGAAGATTGGAAGCGCCATTACCAGAGCCCGTTTGAATCGGTTGATATTTTGCAGACTAAGGGCTGGCCGGTGTCCAGCATGCGCGTGCAGCAGGTGTTGATGACCGGCAGCGCGCGCAAATGGAGCGACAGTGCGCCGCGGTACGTGAAGATTGAAGAGCGAAGCTATTTGTCCGCCGACGGGGTCGTGCAGGTGAGCTGTGCGGCGCGTTCTTCGGATCCGGCTGCTGTCGCCGCCGTTTACCGACGCAGCCAATCCGGTTTCGCTAAGCTTTTTGATAAAGTCCAAGTCAAGTTGGATGCGCCCGCAAGTGGCGCATCCGCCGCGGTGGTAAAGGAACGCGAGGGCCACACGCTGCATATGTTCCCGGACGGAGCACACGGCATTTGGATTCCAACCGGTTGGCGAGTGAGCGAAACGCCGTCCCAGCCTTCGATGATGTCGCTCAGGCTACTCGCACCGAGCAACGAAAAAGGCGAGCCGGTCAACTGCGTGATCAACCTAAGCGATGCTGCCGGCCGCTTGGTATTGAATGCGGGGGAACGTGCGCCGGTATGGAATGAAGCCACATGGCGTGGATGGTTGAAGGCTTACAGCGAAACGCCTGAATTGCTGGAGCGCAGTGGCGTCAACGTCGCGAATCAAGCGGCACAACGCGCCGTCTACAAGTTCAATGGAACCCATGCCGTTTATAAGAACAACATGGCGCAGACCCGGATTCACCTGTCACCGGCGCACGTTTGGATGCTGACTTGCATTGCGAGCGGCCAGACTGCCGCGCAAGCGGCAGCTCTGTACAACCGGTCTTTGCCCGCCATCGACGGGATCCTGGGAAGTTTCTACGCAGACTAGGACAAGGAGAAAGCTGAGCGGCGTCGGCGTTTTTCGCACGACGCGCTCAGCCAGCCGTTGCAAGCCTTCTCGAACCGCCATAAAGCGCCAGCTTCCCAACCCAGCAGCCCAGCACCAGCAACGCGACATACACGACCAGCATCACGACTGCCACCACGTTGGAATCCGCGGCGCGTATCAGTTGGTCCCATGTCATCGCTCGAATCGCCAGAAAGCCCAGGCCAACTCCCAGCACCTGCGCCAGCCAGAAGGCCACCGTGCCGAGGACCAGCGCACGCCCTTGACGCGCGGCGCCGATCGGGCGCGGCAGGATTTTCAGGCAGGCGTATGTGCAAAGCAGCAGGAGCAGGGCCGGCAGGATCAGGAAACCCAGCGCGTACTGCAGCCAACCCACGGTGAGGGACTGCGCGTTCAGGTAGCTGCCCATGGCGATGCACACACTGAGTTGCCAGCCCAAAATCATCAACCCCGCACTCCAGGCCGCGTGACGCGTTTCATATGCCGGACCACCGGCATCGCTCGCGGGCTGCACGGTTCGCGTGGCGATGCGCACGGCGAGGTACGCGCCCAGGGCTTCCAAGGCAACGGCCAAGGCGCCGAGGAGCAGGCTCATCGTCAGGGCGTGGTTGGCCGCGCCGGCGTGCTGCACGGCGTACAGCACCAGCATGCTGTGCAGATAAATCATCAGCGCCGACACGGCCAGCGAGGACACCAGCGTCAAGATCATGACGATGCCGAAAAGTTTGCGCGGCGCCTCCACGGCGTGCGTGTTGTGCTGGCGCAGCCAGCGATGCGTGGTGCTCCATACGGTCAGGCCGACAAAAATGGATGAGGCCGCAAGGTTTGCCAGGAATGGCACCAGGTACTGCGGCAGGCTGAATGTCTCGCGAAGTTGCGCGGACTCTGGCAGTCCAACCAGCGTGTAGCCTTGCACCAGCGCGGCGAACGCCACGCGCACGATGATGGCTGCCAATGCCAGACGCCAAGCGAGAGAGTAGGGGGAGCGGGCGGGAGCGGTCATCAACGTATGAAGGGGTCGAGAGATAACAGCAGCGGAAGGAATCAGGGATCGACCATAGCATGTCACTACCGCAAGACATGCGGCAGCAGTTGCTTGCTCCCAAAACGCGACCGCGCCCGCATGCCGGTAACTGGCATGCGGGCGCGGGGTGGCTGGCGGCGGGCTCGCCTCAGTGCATCTGCCCGTACTTTCCAGAGTTGAAGTCCTGGATCGCCTCGACGATTTCCGCTTGCGAGTTCATCACGAAGGGCCCGTAGCCAACGACCGGCTCGTCGATCGGCTCGCCGCTCAGGATCAAGAACACGGCGTCGTTGTTGGCTTCGACCGTGATGTCCTCTCCCTCTTGCGAGAACAACGCCAATTGCGCATCCCGCGCGACGGATTCGCCGTTGACCAGGACGGTGCCGCGCAGCATGACGAGCATGCTGTTGCGGCCCGCCGGAATCGGGAAGGTCGCCGTCTTACCGGCCGCCAGCTTCACGTCCCACACATCCATCGGCGTGAAGGTCCGCGCCGGGCCCGCCTGGCCGCCATAGCTGCCTGCGATCACGCGCAGCGTGCCCGCATCATCCGGCAGCGCCACGACCGGGATGTCCGCGTTGAGGATGCCCTGATAGCCGGCCGGCGCCTTCTTGTCCTTGGCGGGCAGGTTGACCCAAAGCTGCACCATTTCCAGCTTGCCGCCCGTGCGGGTGAAGGCATGGGAATGGAATTCCTCGTGCAGGATGCCGGATGCCGCCGTCATCCACTGGACGTCGCCGGGGCCGATGACGCCGCCGTTGCCGGTGGAGTCGCGGTGTTCGACTTCGCCGCTGTAGACGATGGTCACGGTTTCAAAGCCGCGATGCGGGTGCTGGCCGACGCCGCGGGGCTGGCTGGCCGGGCCGAATTCGGCGGGGCCGGCGTAGTCCAGCAGCAGGAACGGGCTGGTGTCGCGGCCCTTGTCGTTGTACGAAAACATGGAGCGCACCGGAAACCCGTCGCCCACCCAATGGGGACGGGGGCTGGCGTGCACGCCGAGGATCTTCTTCATGGTGTGGTTTCCTGTTGCGCGGCCCCTTCGGGGCCGTTCGTCATAGGCAAGAAGATAAGGGCGGAATGCCGATATCGGTAGTGCCCGTGGCTGATAAGCACTGTTCCATGCGGCGAACGATCAGCGCGGGGCCCGTTGGGCGAGGCTGCGGCAGGCGGTATCCTCCCCGGCATGGACAAGATCATGAACGAAGCAGACGCGGCGCGGCGCGATGGCGCGGTGACGGGATTCGCCCCGGTCGTGGGAAAGGGCGCGCGGGTGCTGGTGCTGGGTTCCATGCCCGGCGTGGCGTCGTTGCGGCAGGTGCAGTATTACGCGCATCCGCGCAATGCGTTCTGGCCGCTGGCGGCGCGGATATTCGGGTTCGATCCCGGCTTGGACTACGACGCGCGCTTGCGCGCGTTGCAGGCGAACGGCGTGGCGCTGTGGGATGTGCTGCAGGCGTGCGAACGGCCGGGGAGCCTGGATGCCGATATCCGCGGCGATACGCTGGTGCCGAACGATTTTGGAGCATTCCTGGCTTGCCATCCGTCGATCGTGCGCCTCTGTTTCAACGGCGCAAAGGCGGCGGCAATGTTCGGGCGGCATGTGCTGCCGACGTTGGCCGCGCCGAAGCTGGCTTTGTTCGAACTGCCGTCGACCAGCCCCGCCCACGCGGCGGCCAGTTTTGAGCAAAAGCTGGCGGCGTGGGAGCCGGCGTTGAGATTGCCGTCGGCCTGACGCAGCAGACGGCCATGGTGACCTCAGCTCCGTCCCTCAATTGACCGATATCAAGGCTCTATATAACTACAAGTGATAAGTTAATTTCCGTAACACTTAAACGTTTCGGAGTTTAACGATGCACACCCCCAACAGTCCCCCTGAAACGCCGCTTCCGGGCAAGCGCGGCTTTCTGAAAGGGCTGCTCGGCCTGGGCGCCGCCGCCTCGGTCATTCCCATCCACGCCGAGGCCGCGCCCGGCCTGAATGGCCAGCCGCCGCGCCGGCCCGGGATGGCCGGAAAGCGCTACGGCATGGTCGTCGACATGCGCAAATGCATCGGCTGCCAGTCCTGTACGGTGAGCTGTTCGCTGGAGAACGTGCCGCCCATCGGGCAGTTCCGCACCACCGTACTGCAGTACGAGGTCATGCCCGACACCGGTGGCCCCTGTTCCATGGTGATGCTGCCGCGCCTGTGCAACCACTGCGATAAGCCCCCCTGTGTGCCGGTCTGTCCGGTGCAGGCGACGTTCCAGCGCGAGGACGGCATCGTGCTGGTCGACAACGCGCGCTGCGTGGGTTGCGGCTATTGCGTGCAGGCCTGTCCGTACGACGCGCGCTTCATCAATCACGAGACCCAGACCGCGGACAAGTGCACGTTCTGCGAGCATCGGCTGGAAGCCGGGCTGCTGCCGGCGTGCGTGGAAAGCTGCGTGGGCGGCGCGCGCGTGATCGGCGACATGAACGATCCGGACAGCGCGATCTCGCAGTTGCTTGCCGAACACAAGGCCGACATCAAGGTGCTCAAGCCCGAGATGAAGACCGATCCCCACGTCTTTTACATCGGCCTGCCCGATGCGTTCGTGCACCAGGTCGACGGCCAGGCCGGCGTGCGCCTGGCGGGTGGTCACTGAGCCAAGGAAGGGGAGACTCTCATGCAAATTTCTGAATTGCTTACGCCGGTCTACGACGCCGCCTGGCTGCCTTGGGCCGTGCAGTATTTCTTTCTGATCGGCATCAGCGCGACGACCGCGCTGACCGCCGCCTTCGCGACGTTTGGGCGTGCGGATTCCGCGTCGCGCCGGCTGTTGCCGGCGGCGGTGACAGTGCTGCTGGTCAGCGCCATCGCCGCGCCGGTGTCGCTGCTGGCCGACCTGCATCAGCCCGGCCGCTTCTGGCACTTCTATGCGCACCTCACGCCGTGGTCTTGGATGTGGCTGGGGGCAGTGCTGCTGCCGGTTTTCGTGACGCTGGCGCTGCTGTTCTGCGCGGCGTGGTGGTGGGGGCGAATCGGGTGGCTGCGGGTGGTGGCGGCGGCGCTGGCGCTGTCAGCGCTGTCCATCCTGGTCTACACCGGGGCCGAGGTGATGGTGCTGCGTTCGCGGCCGTTGTGGCACACCGTGTTTCTGCCGGTCAACTTTGCGCTGACTGCCTGGCTGGGCGCACTGGGCGCGATGTTCCTGGTGGGCCGCTGGCTGCCGGGCGGGCTGCGCGCGCTGCCGGTTGAAATGCTGCGCCGGCTCAGCGTGACCGCCGTGGTGATGATCGCGCTGGGTGCGGGCGCCTGGGCCTTGTTGGGCTTGCTGGGACTGGATCCGTCCTTTGAGGCGGCGCTGCGGCTGTTCGCGGACTTTCCGATCTGGCGCCTGAGTCTGGCGGGCGCTGTGATCACGGCCTTCTGCATCATCGCGCTGCTGCAGCGGCCCGCGCGCACGCTGGCGGCGCCGTTGCCGTCGGCCGCATTGGCGCTGACGATGCTGGGCGCGGCGTGGATCTTCCGCTGGGTGGTCTTCATGAGCGTGCAGGGCGTGCCCAAGTACGGCGCGGGACTCTACCTGTACGACATGCCGTGGGGCAGCGACGGGCTGCTGGGCATGGTGGGCGTGCTGGGACTGTGCGTGGCGCTGATCACCGCCGTCACCTGGGCCCTGGACATCTTCCCCGCGCGCGCACGCGCCGTGGCCGCCTGAGCGCGCGCCGACACGACAGCACATGGAAAAGAAAGCAATGGACAAGCAACACGAACATGACAATCGCCGCGAAGACGACAAGCGCCGCGGCGCGGACGATGGCCCGGACCTGCCGCGCGACGAGGCGCGGCGCAAGCTGATGATGCGCGGCGGCATGGTGGCCGGTGGCATGGCGGCTTTTGCGGCGGGGTATGGCGACACGGTCGTCAAGGCGGTCAAGGGGCTGGCGCAGGGCACCGCCGGCGTGCCGACGGCGCACGCCGTGCGCGGCAACTCGCTGACGCCGGAGTTCCGTATCGACCCGCTGACCGGCGCGCTGAGCGCGCAGCCGGGCCAGATCGTCAGCCCGTCGAGCTGTCTGGGCTGCTGGACGCAATGCGGCGTGCGGCTGCGCGTGGACACGGCGGAGAACCGCATCCTGCGGGTGGCCGGCAACCCGTACCATCCGCTGGCCACGACGCGCCCCGCGGCCATGGACACGCCCGTGCGCGAGGTCTATGCGCAGTTGGGCGGCGACGGCGGGCTGGAAGGGCGCGCCACGTCGTGTGCGCGCGGCTCGGCCATGCTGGAGCAGATGGACAGTCCGTATCGCGTGTTGCAGCCGATGAAGCGCGTGGGCAAGCGCGGTGACGGCAAATGGCAGACGATCAGCTTCGAGCAATTGGTGGAGGAAGTCTGTGAAGGCGGCGACCTGTTTGGCGAAGGTCACGTGGACGGCCTGCGCGCGATCTACGACCGCGAGACGCCGCTGGACCCGGACAATCCGGAATACGGCGCGAAGGTCAACCAGTTCCTCTTTACCGACGCGTCCAACGAAGGGCGCACGCCGCTGATCCAGCGCTTTGCCGGCCAGTCGTTCGGCACCGTCAACTTCAGCAATCACGGTTCGTACTGCGGCCAGAGCTTCCGGGTGGGGGCGGGCGCGGCGCTGGGCGACCTGAAGGGCATGCCGCACGGCAAGCCGGACTGGGACAACGCCCGCTTTGGCCTGTTCATCGGCGCGGCGCCCGCGCAGGCTGGCAACCCTTTCCAGCGCCAGGCCCGCCAGTTGGCCGAGGCGCGGGTGCGGCCCGGCGAATCCGCGTTCACCTACGTGGTGGTGTCGCCTGTGCTGCCGGCCTCGTCCAGCCTGTCGGCGGGATCGGGCAATGAATGGGTGCCGGTCAATCCGGCCAGCGACCTTGCGCTGGCGATGGGGCTGATCCGCTGGATCCTGGACAACGAACGCTTCGACGCGCGCATGCTGGCGCAACCGGGTCCGAACGCCATGAAGGCAGCGGGCGAGGCGGCGTGGACCAACGCGACGCATCTGGTGGTGGCCGAACCGGGCCATCCGCGTTTGGGCGCGTTTCTGCGCGGGGCGGACATGGGCTGGGCGCGCCCGGCCGATGCGGACGAGAAATGGGAAGACGTGTATGTCGTGCGTCTGGCCGACGGCACGCTGGCGCCGCACACGACGGCGTCATCGGCCGAGCTGTTTGCCGATGACGCCATCGCCGCGCCCGGCATGGCCGATGCGCCGACTGCGCTGCGGGTGCGGACTTCGCTGACCTTGCTGCGAGAGGAGTCGCGCCGCAAGACGCTGGATGAGTACGCCGCGCTCTGCGGCGTGCCCGCGGCCAAGATCGCGTCGCTGGCCGAGCGCTTTACCAGTCACGGCAAGCGCGCCGTGGCCGATGCGCACGGTGGCACCATGAGCGGCGCGGGCTTTTACACCGCCTACGCGATCGCCATGCTGAACACGCTGGTGGGCAACTTGAACCTGGAGGGCGGACTGGTGCTGGATGCCGGGCCGTTCCCGCCCTACGGCGCGGGGCCGCGCTACAACATCGCCGGTTTTGCGAACAAGGCGTCGCCCAAGGGCGTGTCGCTGTCGCGCAACCGCTTTCCGTACGAGAAATCCAGCGAATTCAAGCGCAAGAAGGCCGCGGGCCAGCCTGCCTATCCGGCAGCCGCCCCGTGGTATCCGGCGACGGGCGGCCTCAGTTCCGAGATGCTGGCGTCGGCGCTGGCGGGCTATCCGTATCGCGCCAAGGTCTGGTTCAACCACATGAGCAATCCGGTCTACGGCATTGCCGGGTTCCGCCACGTGGCGCTGGAAACGCTGAAGGACCCGCGCGTCCTGCCGCTGGCGGTGTCGATCAACCCCTTCATCAACGAGACCAACGCGCTGGCCGACTACATCGTGCCGGACACCGTCACGTACGAAAGCTGGGGCGTGTCGGCGCCATGGGCCGACGTGGTGGCCAAGGCATCGACGGTGCGCTGGCCCGCGGTGCAACCGCGCGTGGCGCGCACGGCCACTAGCGAGCCCGTGTGCCTGGAAACCTTCCTGATCGCGTGCGCCAAGCGCCTGGGCATGCCGGGATTCGGCGAGGGCGCCATCTCGGACAAGGACGGCGGCAAGTACGCGCTGGACACGCCCGAGGATTTCTTCTTGCGCGGCATGGCCAACATCGCGTTTGCGGCGGGACGTCCGGTGCCGGCGGCCAGCGACGACGATATGGCGCTGACGGGCGTCGACCGCTACCGCGACCTGTTGCAGAGCAAGCTCAAACCGGGCGAATGGCGGCAGGTGGCCATGCTGATGAGCCGAGGCGGGCGCTTTGACCGGATGGAAGACGCGTGGACGCAAGCGGGCGAACAGCCGCGCCGCACGCGCGTGGCCTACGCCAAACCGCTGCATGTCTGGAGCGAGGAACTTGCAGGCTTCCGCCACGCGATGACGGGCGAGCGCTACAGCGGCTGTCCTACCTGGTATCCGACGCGGCTGGCCGACGGGCGCGACATGCGGGACGAATACCCGCGGCAGGACTGGCCGTTCTTGCTGAGTTCGTTCAAGTCCAACCTGATGAGCTCGCTGTCTATTGGCGTGAACCGCCTGCGTCAGGTGCATCCGCACAATCCGGTGTCGATCAGCCGGCAGGATGGCGAACGGCTGGGCATCCGCAACGGGGACACGGTGCGCATCGTCACGCCGGGCGGGTCCGTGACGGGGCTGGCGCTGCTGCGCGACGGGGTTCAGCCGGGCGCGCTGGGCATCGAGCATGGTTACGGGCATACCGAGCTGGGGGCGCGCGCGCACATCGTGGACGGCACGCCGATGCCGCACGATCCGGCCCTGGCCGCGGGGGTCAACCTGAACGATCTGGGCTTTGGGGACGCGACGCGCGGCCAGCACGCCAACGTCTGGATCGATTGGGTGTCGGGCGCGGCGGTGCGGCAGGGCTTGCCGGCGCGGATCGAGCGGGTTTGATCCGAGGGAAAGCGGGTCAGCGCACGACGGTGTCAGCCACCAGTTCCAGCCCGTCGGCGCGAGGACCCACGTCCGTCAGCACGCCGCTCAGGTCTCCCGCCTGCGCGGCAGCGTTGCCCGAGCGGCTGATGCGGATCTCCACGCGCACCTTGCCTGCCTTGGACAGCGTGGCGTCCGGCGACATGGACGTGCTGTCGTCCAATGCGAAGGCACGCGGCAGGTCCGCGACCTGCATCTTCAGGATGGCGACGGGCATGCGGGATCCCTCCATGGGGCGCGCCAGAATGAAGACGGTGTCGTTCGGCGCGACCTGGCCGCGCAGGGCTTCAGCAATGCGGGCCTGACCGGCGATACGGGCGGGCGAGGACGGTGTGACGGCTGAAGGCGCGGACGTTGAGGCGGCCGTCGCCATGGCGCGCGCCTGCGCGATATTCGTCTGGATCTGCCGCGCCGCGTCCGAGTCTGCCGGCAGCAGCCTCTGCAACCGTTCCCAGTGCGTCAGCGCCTCGGCGGCGTCGCCGCGGCGCATGGCCATCATGCCGGCCAGCGCCAGCGCCTTGGGCTGATCCGGCTCGGCCTGCAACGCCTGCGCAACGGCCGCGACGGAGTCCTCGTCGGGCTGTCCCTGCCGCGCCGACAGCAGCGCGTCGGCCAGATCCGCCAGCACCACGGGCTGGCCGGGCACCAGCCGCAACACCTCTTGATACGCGGCAATGGCATCGTTGTAGCGGCCCAGCGTTTCGTAGGAGCGGGCCAGCATGTACCAGCCGTCGGCGTCATCGGGCGAGGCGCGCAGCCGCTGAGCCAGCGCGTTGATTGCCAGCGCCATGTCGTTGTCCGCCTCCTGTGCGTGCGGTTCGGGCGTTTGCGACATGGCGATCGTGGCCGCCGCGCGCGGATTGCCCAACTGCCCATACAACAGCACGGCGGCCACCGGGACGGCCACCGTCAGCACGCACGCCGCGGCAATGCTGGCGCGCTGGCCGCCCAACCGCGCGCGGGGATCGCGGCGCATCGCCAGGTCCTGCAGCAGATCGCGTTGCAGCTCTTCGTTGGCGCGGGCGTACGCTTGCGGGCTGAGGGCGCCATGGTCCAGATCGCGCCGGAGCTGCTCGCGTTGCGCCAGGTAGAAGGCGCGCACGCTGGCATCCGAGGCGGTTTCCGCGGCCGGCGTGCGGCGCAGCAGCGGCGGCACGAGACACAACAACGTGGCCAGGAGCAGGGCCAGGACGATGAGCCAGAGCGTGGTCATGAGCCGGAATCCAGGAAGCGGGCGGCGCGGGCGCGTTCGTCCGCGGTCAGCGGTGCGCGCGCGCCGGTGCGGCGCTTGAGCGTTCGCACCAGCACCAGGAAGCCCACCGCCAGCAGCGCGAACGGACCCACCCACAGCAGCCAGGTGATCGGCTTGAAGGGCGGGTCGTACCGCACGAAGTCGCCGTAGCGGTCTTCGAAGAAGCGCATGATCTCGGCGTCAGTCTTGCCTTCGGCAAGTTGACCGCGGATGAGCTTGCGCATGTCCAGGGCGAGGGGCGCGTTGGACTCGGCCAGGGTCTGGTTCTGGCAGACGAGGCAACGCAGGCCGTGTGCGAGCTTGTCGGCGCGCTGTTCCTGGTCGGTGGACAGCACGGGCCCTGGCGTGGGTGCGGCGTGCAGGATTGCCGGGGAAAACTGCATCGCCAGCAGCAGGCAGAGCAGAAGCCGCAGGGGCAGGGCGCGCATTGCGGTCATTGCAGCGCCTCGATGACGGGTTGCAGCCGCGTGCGCCACAGCTCCGGCGTGATGAGGCCCAGATGCTTGTACCGGATGCGGCCGTCGCCGTCGATCACGAACGTCTCGGGCACGCCGTAGACGCCGTACTCGATGCCCACGCGCCCGTCGACATCGCTGGCGGACGCGACGTAGGGATTGCCATTGCGCGCCAGCCACTGCCGCGCCTCGTCGGGCTTGTCCTTGTAGTTCAGGCCAAACAGCGCAATGCCATGGCGCTGCGCGACCTCGCGCAGCACGGGCAATTCGTCCTTGCACGGTCCGCACCACGAGGCCCACACGTTCAGCAGCCACACCTTGCCCCGCTGCGATTCCACGTCCAGTGTCTTGCCGGGTTCCAGCAGATCCGGCAGGCCGATGGCGGGCGCGGGCTTGTCAATCATTGCCGACGGCACCGCGCGCGGATCGCGCGACAGCCCCTTCGCAAGAAACACGGCCATGGCCAGGAACACGGCAAGCGGCAGCAGATAGCGCAGCATCAGTAGCCCTCTCGCGCCGCACCGGCGGTTTCGGGCTGGGCGGCTTGCGCGTCCTTGCGCGCCTGCGCCTCGCGCGCGCGCCGGTAGCGTCCGTCGCCCGCGGCCAGCAGACCGCCCAGCGCCATCAGGATGCAGCCGGTCCAGATCCAGGTCATGAAGGGCTTGACCTGGATGCGCACGGTCCAGGCGTTGTCGGCCACGGGCTCGCCCAGCGCCACGAAAAGGTCGCGCGTAAAGCCGCTGTCGATGTCGGCCTGGCTGAGCGCCATGTCCTGCACGGTGTAGTGGCGCTTTTCGGGATACAGCGTCACCACGGGCTTGCCATCGCGCACGACATGGAACTCAGCACGCTGCGCGGTGTAGTTGGGACCGGTGGCCGGGCCGATGCCTGCAAACGTGAACTGGTAGCCGCCGGCTTCCTGCGTGGCGCCCACGTCAACGCGCAACTCGCGTTTGACCTCATAGCCGTTGGCCAGCGTGACGCCCGCGATGAAGACGCCGATGCCCGCATGCGCCAGCAGCATGCCGTACCACGAGCGCGGCTGGCGGGTCAGCCGCCGCAGCACGTCGCCGTCGCCGTCCGTCAGGCGTTGCCACGCGTGCGCCGCGGCGCTGGCGACCGACCACGCGGCCAGCCACAGGCCCAGCACGATCATCGGCGATCCAAAGCGCGAAGCGCCGGGCATCGCCAGCGGCACGAGCACTGCCGTCAGCACGCTCACCGCAAAGGCCACGCGCAGGCGCTTGCCCAGGTCGGGGAGCTCTGCCTGTTTCCAGCGGGCGATCGGGCCCACGCCCATCAGGAAGATCGCGGGCGTCATGAGCGGCACGAACACGGCTTCGAAGTAGGGCGGGCCGATGGAGATCTTGCCCCACTCCAGCACATCCAGCACGACGGGATACAACGTGCCCAGCAGCACGGAACCTGCGGCGACCGTGAGCACGACGTTGTTGGACAGCAGCAGCGATTCACGCGACAGCAGTGAAAAGCCGCCGCCCAGCCCGACCGTTGGCGCGCGCCAGGCGTACAGGGCGAGCGAACCGCCCACGATCACCGTCATGAACGCAAGGATGTACAGCCCGCGCCCGGGATCCACCGCGAAGGCATGGACCGAGGTCAGCACGCCCGAGCGCACGAGGAACGTGCCCAGGATGCTCAGCGAAAACGTGCAGATGGCCAGCAGCACCGTCCAGCTTCGGAACGCGCCGCGCCGCTCGGTGACGATCAGCGAATGGATCAGCGCGGTGCCCGCCAGCCAGGGCATGAAGGACGCGTTCTCGACAGGGTCCCAGAACCACCAGCCACCCCAGCCCAGCACGTAGTACGCCCAAGCGCTGCCCAGCAGGATGCCGATGGTCAGGAACGTCCATGCGGCCAGCGTCCATGGCCGCACCCAGCGTGCCCACATCGCGTCCAGTTCGCCCGACAGGAGCGCTGCGATGGCAAACGCGAACGCCACCGAAAAGCCGACGTAGCCCATGTACAGCATGGGCGGATGCACGATCATGCCGGGATCCTGCAACAGCGGATTCAGGTCGCGGCCGGCCATCGCGGCCGGAATCAGGCGCTCGAACGGGTTGGACAGGAACAGCATGAACAGCAGCAGGCCGACGCTGATCCAGCCCATCACCGCCAGCACGCGGCCCACGAAAGCCAAGGGCAGCCGCTTGCTGCACAGCGCCACGGCCAGCGTCCACGCGGTCAGCAGGAGCTGCCACAGCAGCAGCGACCCTTCATGCCCGCCCCAGACCGCCGCGAAGCGGTAGCCAGCCGGCAGGTCCGCGTGGGAATTCGCGGCCACGTACAGGACCGAAAAGTCGTTATGCACGAAGGCCCACGCCAGGCAGGCGAAGGCGAGCGTCGTCAGGCCGAACTGCCCGATGGCCGCAGGCCGCGCCACGCGCAGTCCCGCCTGCCAGCCGGTGGCTGCGCCGAGGAGCGGCAGGACGCCCTGCGCCAGCGCCATCAGCAGCGCGAGGATCAGGGCGAAGAGGCCGATTTCGGGGATCATCGCGCCTCCGTCTGCAGGGTGGAGGCAGCCCGTTGCTCCGCCTTCTTGATGGCATCGGCCGCTTCGGGCGGCATGTAGTTTTCGTCGTGCTTGGCCAGCACTTCGGTGGCGCGGAACACGCCGTCCGCGCCCATTTTGCCCGCCACCACCACGCCCTTGCCCTCGCGGAATAGGTCCGGCAGCAAGCCCTGATAGGTGACGGACACGGCGTGGGCGGTGTCTGTCACGGCAAAGCGCAGCGTCAGGCCGTCGGTCTCGCGCCGCAGCGAGCCTTGTTCGACCAGGCCTCCGACGCGAAAGCTGCCGCTGGCGGGCGCCTCGCGTGCGATGACCTGCGTCGGGCTGAAGAAGAACACCAGATTCGATTGCAGGGCATTGAGCACCAGCGCGGTAGCCAGGCCCAGTAGCACGAGGCCGCCCACGATGGCGAACGCGCGGCGCTTGCGCGGGCTCATCAGCGCGTCCTTCCTGCGTCACGGGCGGGGCTGCTCACATTTTCCTGCCGCCGGCCGCTTCGGCGCGCGCGCCGCCACAGCGCCAGCACTTCCCACGCCATCAGCAGAAACGTGACGCCGTAGGCGCCCAGGATGTACGGCCCATGGCCTTGCAGCGAAAAGAGGACGTCCCAGCTCATGGCGCCTCCGTCCGGGCGCCGCGCCGCGAGCCGCCCGCCGGCGCGCCCGGCTGCCCGCCGCCTATCTGTCCGCCGATCTTCTGAACGGCGCCCGGCTCGCGCTCTGCAATGATCCCGCGCACGCGCGCCAGCGCGACCGCCGCGCTGTACAGCCAGAACGCCGCCACCATCAGCAGCATCGCGGTCACCATGATGCGCGCCATGCTCGGGGCCGTTGTCAGATTGATCGACGCGCCCTGATGCAGCGTGCTCCACCACTGCACCGAGAAATAGATGATCGGCACATTGACCACGCCCGCCAGCAGCAGGATCGCGCCGCCCCGGTCCGCGCGCTGCGTGTCGTCGGTAGCGGCCTGCAGCGCCATGAAGCCCAAGTACAGGAACAGCAGAATCAGCTCGGACGTGAGCCGCGCGTCCCACACCCACCACGTGCCCCACGTGGGCTTGCCCCACAGCGCGCCCGTCCACAGCGTCAGGAAGGTGAAGATCGCGCCAGTGGGCGCCAGCGCGCGCATCATCATGAACGACAGGCGCGTATTGAAGATGAGGCCCAGCGCTGCATAGCCCGCCATCACCAGGTACAGGAACATCGACATCCAGGCCGCGGCCACGTGGATGAACAGGATGCGATAGACCTCGCCCTGCTGGCTGTCGACAGGCGCGACCACCAGCCCCGTGTAAAGCCCGGCCGCCGCAAAGAGGGCGGCGCCCGCGCCCAGAAAGGGAATCATCCGCCCGGCCAGCGGATAGAACAGCGCGGGCGACGCGAAGCGCAGCCACGTCGATCGCGCGGGCGCGGCGTGGGGGGAGTCGAAGGTGGAGGGATTGTGCATCGGTAACCTCAGTCCAGCGCCACGCGCAGCGCCGCCGACGCGCTCCAGGGGCAAAGCAGAATCGCCAGGCACAGGCCGGCGCCCAGCAGCGAAAGCTGCGGCCCCGCGCCCAGGCCGGCGTGCGTGGCCGACACGGCGCCCGCGCCGAAGATCAGCACCGGCACGTACAGCGGGAGCACCACCAGCGGCAGCAGCGCGCCGCCGCGCAGGCCCAGCGTCAGCGCCGCGCCCAGGCCGCCCACCAGCGCGAGCGTCGGCGTGCCCAGCAGCAGGGACAGCACCAGAATGCCGATGGCATGCGGCGACAGGCCAAACTGCAGCGCCAGCACCGGGCTGGCGAGAATCAGCGGCACGCAGGTGCTGAACCAGTGCGCGCCCAGCTTCACGCCCACCAGCAGCGGCAGCGGATGCGGCGACACCAGCAGCTGTTCCAGCGCGCCGTTGTCGTAGTCCTGCGCAAAGGGGCGATGCAGGCTCAGCAGAATGCCGAGCAGCGCGCAAACCCACAAGACGCCCGGGCCGATCGCCAGCAGCAGCACGGGATCCGGTCCCACCGCCAGCGGAAACAGCGAACCCGTGACGATGAAGAACAGCGTCGCGCCCAGCGTGTCCGCCGGTCGACGCCAGGCCAGCCGGACTTCACGCAATGCCAACTGAGACAGCGTTGCCAGCATCCGCGTAGTCATCCATGTTCAGGGTTTGGGTGTGATGGGCAGGGGTGCCGGGCGCGCGGTGCGAGGCGACGACGGCTGCGCCGCCCGCGGCCAGGTGTGCGCCAAGCGCCTGCGCCAGTTGTTCCAGACTGGCCGCGTCCAGGCCGGCGTCGGGCTCGTCCAGCAGCCACAGCGGCTTGGCGCCCAGCACCACGGCGGCCAGCGCCAGCCTGCGGCCCTGGCCCTGCGACAGGCGCGCGGCGGGCGTGTGCAGGCAGGCGCCCAGGCGCCAGTCGTCAAGGCAGGCGGCGATCGCGTCGTCGTGCCGCGGCGTGCCGGCCACGTGCAGGTTGCACCGCAGGTTTTCCAGCGCGGTCAGGTCGCCCGACAGGCCGTTCCCGTGTCCCAGATACGCCGTGCGCGCAAAGTGCGCCGCGGGATCGCGGCGGATGTCGCCGTCCGGGTCGAAGATGCCGCCGTCCAAGGGCCGCAGCAGGCCGGCCAGCATGCGCAAGAGGCTGGTCTTGCCGCTGCCGTTGGCTCCTTGCACGTTCAACAACTGCCCGGCGTGCAGTTCAAAATCCAGCGCGCCGGTGCCGCCGCGCCGGCTGACCAGCCCGCGCGCGCTCAGCACCGGCAGCGGCGCGTCAGCGGGCCGCATTGGCCACCTCGTTGGACGCCCTGGCCGGCGGCGTCGCTTCGGAGGTCTGGCCCGGCGGAATGTGCGGCAGCGTGTGGGCGATGCCCTTGTGGCAGTCGATGCAGGTCTTGGACCGGTCGGCCAGGTAGGTCGAGTGCATGTTCTGCGCCCGCACGCTCTGGCGGGTGAAGTCCATGTACTCGTAGTTGTGGCAGTTGCGGCATTCCAGCGAGTCGTTCGCCTTGAAGCGCGCCCATTCGTGCTGCGCCAGTTCCAGCCGCTTGTCGACGAACTTCTCGCGCGTGTCGATCGTGCCGAAGATCTTGCCCCAGACTTCCTTGGACGCCTGCATTTTGCGGGCGATCTTGTCGGTCCAGTTGTGGGGCACGTGGCAGTCGGAGCACAGCGCACGCACGCCGGAACGATTGGTGAAGTGGATCGTGCCCTTCAGCTCCGAGTACACGTTGTCGCGCATTTCATGGCAGCCGGTGCAGAACTTCTCGGTGTTCGTCAGTTCCATGGCGGTGTTGAACGCGCCCCAGAACAGGATGCCGCCGATGAACCCGCCCACGGTCAGAAAGCCCAGGCTGAAGTGCACACTGGGCCGCCGGATGATGTTCCAGTAACGCTTGATGAGCTTGACCATGACGGGCTCCTGTCCCTTACTTCTTGTCGGGCGCCGGAGCGGAGAGGCGCTTGAGGATCACGTCGATGTCCTGGAAATTGTTCGGGACCAGCGGCTTGGCCTCCGTTTGCGGCACGTGGCATTGCAGACAGAAGTAGCGGCGCGGCGACACTTCGGCCAGCACGTTGCTGTCGCGGTCCATATAGTGCGTCACGCTCAGCGGGACCGCCTGCGTCTGCTCGGTGTTGACCCGCGCGTGACAGGCCAGACAGCGGTTGAAGTTCTTGTCGATCTGGTAACCGTCGATCTTGTGCGGGATGGTGGGCGGCTGCATCGAATAGGTGCGCATGCGCCGCACGTCGCGGTTTTCCACCGGCGGCATCAGGGGCGGCGTGGCCGACTCGGTCAGGGGCGTCGGCCCCCGCATGGGATCGATCATCGGATCGGTCGGCGCCGCCCAGGCGTTGGCGCCGATCAGAAAGACCAGGGCGATCGAAGTGGCGCGAATGTTCATGAGCGTCTCCGTCGGGCCGTCAAGCCTTGGTGATCTTGACCGCGCACTTCTTGAAGTCGGTCTGGAACGAGATCGGATCGGTGGCGTCGAGCGTGACCTTGTTGATCAGTTGGCCGGCGTCGAACCAGGGCACGAACACCAGGCCGCGCGGCGGCTTGTTGCGTCCGCGCGTTTCCAGCCGGGTCTGCATCTTGCCGCGCCGCGACGCAATCTCCACCAGTACGCCGCGCCGCAGCCCCATGGCCTGCGCATCGTCCGGGTGCATGAAACAGACCGCGTCGGGAAAGGCGCGGTACAGCTCCGGTACGCGCCGCGTCATCGAACCCGAATGCCAATGCTCCAGCACGCGGCCAGTGGACAGCCAGAAGGGGTATTCCTCGTCCGGCACCTCGGGCGGCGGCTCGTAGGGCAGGGCATAGATGTTGGCCTTGCCGTCCGGGTTGCCATAGAAATTGAAGCCGGAACCCACCTTTACATAGGGATCCGCCTTTTCGCGATAGCGCCAGCGCGTCTCGACCCCGTCCACCACGGGCCAGCGCAGCCCGCGCACCTGGTGATAGGTGTCAAAGGGCGCCAGATCGTGGCCATGGCCGCGGCCGAACTCCGCATATTCCTCGAAGAGCCCCTTCTGCACGTAGAAGCCGAACGCCTTGGCCTCGTCGTTGGCGTACTCCGGGTCCAGCTCCGTGTTCGGAAACTTGTTGACCTTGCCGTTTTCGTACAGCACCTGAAAGAGGGTCTTGCCCCGCAGCTCGGGCTTTTTGGCCAGCAGGTCCGCGGGCCAGACCTCGTCGGTCGTGAAGCGCTTGGAGAACTCCATCAGTTGCCACAGGTCCGACCGCGCGCCGCTGGGCGCGTTGACCAACTGGTGCCAGAACTGGGTGCGGCGCTCGGCGTTGCCGTAGGCGCCTTCCTTTTCCACCCACATGGCGGTGGGCAGCACCAGATCGGCCGATATCGTGGTCACCGTCGGGTAGGCGTCGGATACCACGATGAAATTCGCCGGATTGCGGTAGCCGGGATAGCCCTCGTTCAACATGTTGGCCGCGGCCTGCATGTTGTTGTTGACCATCACCCAGTAGGCGTTGATGGTGCCGTCCTTCAGCATGCGGTTCTGCAGGACGGCGTGCGCGCCGACCTTCTCGGGGATGGTCCCGTCGGGCAGCCCCCAGACCTCTTCGGCGCGCGCCCGGTGCTTCGGGTTGGTCACGACCAGATCCGCGGGCAGGCGATGCGAGAACGTGCCTACCTCGCGCGCCGTGCCGCAGGCGGACGGCTGGCCCGTCAGGGAGAACGGGCTGTTGCCCGGCGTGGAGATCTTGCCCGTCAGCAGATGGATGTTGTAGACCAGATTGTTCGCCCACACGCCGCGTGTGTGCTGGTTGAAACCCATGGTCCAGAACGACATGACGCGGATCTTCGGATCGGCGTACAGCTCGGCCAGCGCTTCCAGATTCCGCTTTGGCACGCCGGTCAGTTTGGCGGTGTATTCCAGGTCGTACTTGGAGACGAACTTCGCGTATTCGTCGTAAGTGATCGGGCGCGAGCCGCCAGCGTTGTTGGCGTTTTTGGCGGCCTTCTGCAGCGGGTGCTCAGGACGCAGGCCGTAGCCGATGTCGGTATTGCCTTCCAGAAACCGGGTGTGCTCGTCGACGAACTCGCGATTGACGCGCTTGGTTTTGATGATGTGGTTGGCGATGTAGTTCAGGATCGCCAGGTCGGTCTGCGGCGTGAACGTCAGCGAGATGTCTGCCAATTCATACGACCGGTTCTCGAAGGTGGACAGCACCACCACTTTGGTATTGGGCTTGCTCAACCGCCTGTCGGTCACGCGCGTCCACAGGATCGGGTGCATTTCGGCCATGTTCGCGCCCCACAGCACGAAGGCGTCGGCGTTCTCAATGTCGTCATAGCAGCCCATGGGCTCGTCGGCGCCAAAGGTGCGGATGAAACCCACCGCCGCCGACGCCATGCAGTGCCGCGCGTTCGGATCGAGGTTGTTGGTGCGAAACCCCGCCTTCATCAGCTTGAGCGCGGCGTAACCTTCCCAGATGGTCCACTGGCCCGAGCCGAACATGCCGACGGCCTCAGGGCCCTTGTCCTTGAGCACGCGCTTGAACTGTTCGGCCATGACGTCGAACGCCTGGTCCCAGGACACCGGCGCCAGCTCGCCGTCCTTGGCGTACTTGCCGTCCTTCATGCGCAGCAGCGGCGTCGTCAGCCGGTCGTTGCCGTACATGATCTTGGACAGGAAATAGCCCTTCACGCAGTTCAGGCCGCGGTTGACCTCGGCGTTGAAGTCGCCGTGCGTTGCCACGACCTGGTTGTCCTTCACCGCGACGTTCACGCCGCAGCCGGTCCCGCAGAACCTACAGGGCGCCTTCGACCACTTCAGCTTGGCCGCTTCCGATTCGGTCACGATGTTCTGTGTGTAGCCCACGATGGGGATGCCGGCTACCGTGGCGGCAGCGGCGGCGGCAGATTGCTTGATGAACTCTCTACGAGCCATGGACATCGTCAATCTCCTCATTCATCGCGGCAAGCGTGTCGGAATGCTGATACACCAGCGCCGACGCCAGCACGCCATCCAGCCGCTGGATCTCGGCGATCTGCGCAAGCATGTCTTCGGTAGAGGGAGCTTCCAGGGTGACGACCAGCTTGCCGGTCTCGGAAGCGCCGTGGATTTCCGCGCCTGCGATCGCGAGGATCGCGCCGCGCACGTCAGCCAGCCGGCGCGGGGCGGCATGCACCACCATGCTGGCGATGTGCAGCTCGGGCGCCGCGCTACAGGGCGCGGGGGCGGGCTGACTGGGGGGGAAGGGGGGGCGCAGGCTTTGCATCAGCTTCCCGGGGGGCCCGCGAACATCTGGTAGATCCAGACCGCAAAACCGTACCCGGCCACGATGATCACTGCCAACACCGGGGCCATGACTGCCGTCAGGAATAGGAAACTTCGCAGTTCCTGGGCTTTTGTGTAGCCATCGGATTCGTCTTGCACACACCACCTCGCAGCAGAAACTTGTAGGGGTATTGCGTTAAACGTACGGATGCGAAAGTTTGTAGCAGATGAGCTTGCGCTGCGTCAATGTTGCAACACAGCGAAATAATGTCGGAGAGGTCGGGGGGGGGCGGGGGACCGGCCGTTGGGTCGCCAGCCGCCGGGTCGCCGGCCGCCGGATCGCCGGCCGCCCATTAACCCGTTGCAAATTAGTCCGGAGCGGGTCAACCGCCGATGCGTTAACCGATCGCGCCGTAGATGCGCCGCGCGTCCGCCGCCGTCGCCAGCGGCCGGCCCAGCGCCCGCGCGCCTTGCGCGGCCTGGGCGACCAGCGCCGCGTTGTCCGGCGCCACCGACCCGTCGCGCAGTTTCAGGTTGTTTTCGAAGCCCACGCGCATGTGGCCCCCAAAGGCCGCCGCGGTCGTGACGCAGGCGTTTTCCTCGGGACCGAAGGCGCAGATCGCCCAGGGCAACGAATGATCGTACGCGGCCAGGAACGGCAGCAGATCATAGGCCGACGAAGTCTGTCCCGCGCTGTAGCGTCCCAGCACGAACAGCACCGACCAGGCGCCCGGCGGCACCAGCCCGCGCGCGCGCAGCGACAGCCAGCGGCGCACGTCCGCTTCGTCGTACAGGATGATCTGCGTCATGATGCGCCGCTCGGCCAGCCACGCCAGGAACGCCGCCAGCTCCGCTTCCGGAATGCCGGGCACGGCAATTTCGCGCAGGCCGATGGAGACGGCTTCGGGCTGCAATTCGCGCACCATGGCGATCTGCTCGGCCGCCTGATAGACGCCCGCCGCCTCGCTGGTCACCTGCACCAGCAGGTCGTCGCCAACCGCGCGCTGCACCGCTGCGAGCGCGTCGCGGTACGCCTGCGCATCCAGCAGATGGCTGCCGTCGGGCTTTCTGACATGCATGTGCATCATCGCGGCGCCGGCGTCCAGGCATGCGCGAGCCTCGGCGGCCAGCGCCTCTGCGGTCAGCGGCACGGCGGGGTGATCGGCGGCCTTCTTGTAGGCGCCGTTGGGCGCGACGGTAATGATGACGGGCGAGTCGGCCAGGGCGGCGCGGGGCAGGGACCCAGCCACGAAGTCGGAGGTAGGCATATTCAAGGCTTGATCTCCGGCAGTTCGGGAGCGATCAGGTCCAGGCCCGCGCGCAGCAGCCTGTCGTAGCGGGCGCGTTCGGCGGCAATGGTCTCCGGCGTCCAGGCATAGAAGCCTTCGCCTGCCTTCATGCCATGCCGGCCGTCGGCGGCGCGTTCGGTCAGGCAGCGCGCGGGGTGGTCGGCGTTGCAGAACGTGGGATACATCGTGGCGCCGGCCGCCGCGTGCACGTCGATGCCCGCGTGATCGCGCTGCATCACGGGACCCGCCGCGAGGAACCGGAAGCCGAAGCCGAAGCGCACTGCGGCATCCACATCCTCGGGCGACGCGATGCCCCGGTCGATAAGGTCGAAGGCTTCGCGCGACAGCGCATGCTGCAGGCGGTTTGCCAAAAAGCCGGGAAGATCCTGCTTCACCTTGACCGGCACGCTGCCGCAGCGCCGCATGAAGTCGATCAGCGTATCGGCGCAGGCATCATCGCTGGCCTCGCCCAGCACCACTTCCACGAGCGGCACCAGATGCGCCGGCATGAAGAAGTGCAGGCCCAGCATGCGGCCGCGGGTGTCCAGCCCTTCGCTGATCGCGCTGATCGGGAAGCTGGAACTGTTGCTGGCCAGAATCGCATCGGGCCGCGAGCGCCGCGCCAAGTCCGCAAAGAGCGCCTGCTTGATGTCCAGACGCTCGGGAATGCACTCGATCACCAGATCCACCGTCGACCAGTCCACGTCGTCCAGCGACGGCGCGGTGGCCAGCAGGGAGGCGTTTTCCTCGCGTCCGATGGTCTTCAAGTTTTCCGCAACTCGCGCCGGCAGACCGGCCGCGCGCTGGGCATTCGATTCGATCACCGTTGTGCGGCACGCCGCTCGCGTCAAGACGACGGCGACATCCGCGCCCATCGTGCCGCCGCCCACCACCACCGCATGCGCCGCGCCCGGATTGGGCAGCGCCTTTGTGTCTTTCTGCATGCTGTTCTCCTGATTCTGAAACCACGCTTGGGCGCGAGTGTAGAGAAGCACGGTTGATTGATGAATCAGAATTTTTGAATAGAATGATCGGTCAATCAGATCAATAAGTCGGGGACAAATCATGCAGATCAACCTGTCGATGCGCGACATCGACACGACGCTGGTGCTGGGCCGCACACTCAATTTCCGCCAAGCCGCCGGGCAGTTGCATCTGTCGCAATCCGCGCTGTCCACACAGATCCAGCGGATCGAGGACGCGCTGGGCGTGCGCCTCTTCGACCGCACCACGCGCACGGTGCGGCTGACGGCGGCGGGCGAGGTCTTCCTGCAGCAGGCCGCGACCCTGCAGGCGGCATTCCGCGACGCCATCGCCGCAGTAGGCAGCATCTCCAGTGCGGAACAGGGGCAGGTCTCGGTGGCGGCGCTGCCATCGCTGGCTGCTCGGCTGTTGCCGCGCGTCTTGATGACGTACCGCCAGGCGCATCCGCATGTTGCGCTGAAGGTTCGCGACACGCTCTCCGGTCCGGCCTTCGACCTGGTGCGCGCGGGCGAGGTCGATTTCGCACTGACCGCCGCCGATCCGCAGCACGCCGACCTGCATTACGTGCCGCTGATGTCCGATAGCTTCATCCTGCTGATCCCCGAGGCGCATCCGCTTGCGCGCGCAAAGGGTCCGCTGCGCTGGGCCGACACGGCCGGCGCGGAGCATGTGTCGATGGTGCATCCGAGCAGTGTGCGCCAGTACACGGAATGGGCTTTCCTGCAAAACCGCATCCGCTTCGCGCCCGCCTTCGAAGCCGAACACCTGACGACCATCGTGGCAATGGTCGAATGCGGCTTCGGGGTCGCGGCGTTGCCGGAGATCGCCGCTGGCGCGGTCGCGCAGACCGGCATCGTGCAGCGGCGCCTGACGGCGCCGGTGGCTGAGCGATCGATTGGATTGGTGACGGCGCGCAACCGGAGTTTGTCGCCGGCTGCGGTGGCGCTGGTGCAGACGTTGCGGGAATACGTGGCGGCGCAGGCGCGGCAATAGCAGCGACGATTGATCGAGTAGTCAGGGCGAGCTTTGCTCGTCCTGCGACTGCGCCCGGCCGAATCTAAAACTCTTCTGATATCCAAAGTCAGGCCGGTGTGACGTAATGGCAGCGCATTTCATGCGCGTCCATTGCGATCCTCTATTCGCGGCGGACGCTTTCTTATAGGCGGACCGGGTACTCATCGGTGGCGAGCTTGGTCTATCCCCACAGGGAGCACGTCATTGCTATCCGGTCCGATCTGCGCTTCACATTCTCCATCGGCGCCTGGAAGCGGATGTCTGCTTCATCGCCCCGGGTAGAGGACTATTCATGAGCATAAGCGCAACCTTGGGCCGAACGATCAGCCATGGCGCGCCCAATCCGACGGATGCATGCAAAGCCTGCGAGCGCACTGGCCTACCCATTCTCCCTTTGCGTGCCGCGTACGCGCCGGCGCCCGGACAAACATACCGTCAACAGCGTGCCGGCAGCAACAAGCCAGCAACGGTTCAGATGCGGTTGGACCAGCCTCGCATCTTGCGGCAAGGGTATCTTTATGTACTGCTCGATGAGATGGAATGGCAGGCCTATGAGGTTACGCCTGAAGGCGCGCTCCGCCAGTTTCGTCCCTATCAAGTCCCACGAGATGAGCCCAGCCCCCTAAGCAAGGACTGCGTCAACAAGGATCACGACGTCCCCGCGTCCTTCATCAATATCGATACAGGGAAATTTTCGACCGCATGGATAGCCATCGCCAATGACCCCTGGCCCGAGCGTGTGCTGAATCAATACTTGTGTGGCAATGCGGCCGACGGAACGGATCCGAAGGAGCGCTTCTACAAACTTGATTTGAAAAGCGCGCGCGACGACCCGGCCAGCGTCGGTATTGCAATGACCGAAGACAACCTTGGATTGGGCTCCGTGCTGGAGTACGCAGAGGTCAACGCCGGCGACTTCGAAAGCGTTCACGGGTTCTACTCGCGTAATCATCGGCTTGGGGCGATGGAAGGCCACATCCGGACTATCGTTCAGCGGGAAAAACTTCCGAACGGCGTACTGGCGTTGGTTCTGCCCGATCCAATCGGGGTGGTACAGGAATGCAATGCGCAGCGCGTTCATTTGTTTAGAGAAATGCAGGAGTGGCGCGCCGAGCCGCAGCGACGATTTGAGTTCTTTACTTCCCAGGCGCTGCTTGGCATCAAGGAACTGGAGGACGCCTGGGCTTCAGCCGAAGCACAAGAAGAGGCGAAGGCAGCAGAAGCCCATCGTCTCAGGCACAACCAAAGCTTAGCGGGGATGAAGGTGGGCTACCCGCAGGTGCATATACCAGGAGAAGCCGAGCGCATAGCCAAGATCAAACAGGCAGAGGCAAAAGAGCGTCTAGAGAAGCGCTACGATGAGCGCGCTCGAGCCACTTTCGAGAAGGCCTATCTGGCCTCGCAGGCCAATTGGCAAAAGGCTGTTGACCGAGCTGGTGAGTTGTACGTCAGAGAATACCAATCCAGACCTTTCCAGCTTGCCGTCCAGTATGACTACAGCGTCACGTCCCGGCGTTCGACGGAGGGCTTTATCCGGATGCTCGCGCTTTGCCTTGCCGGTGGCCCCACGGAAGTCATAAAGAATGGCGATGAGAAATTGGGCGCGACGCAACGGCTGTGGAAAGCACAGTTGGAGGATCGAGAGAGCCACCTGTATCAGGCTCTGGTGGCGAAGGACATGGCTCTGCTGAACCAGCTGCAAACCGCGCTGACAGGCAATGACGTTGGCAAGGCGCACGACACCATCAAGACCGTCATCGGCACAGCGGAAGGCAAGACTCTGATGGTCGCGCCCGTGCAAGAGGCCATCGGACAGATGCTTGCCGCCATGGGCAACGCCAGTAACGCGTTAGGACAGCAACTGGCCTCCCAAACGTACGCGCTGGTCGGACGTCTGCACAGCGCAGCCTTCCTGCGATATTCGGGGCAGCACGTGACCCAGATCGTGGTGTCTTTGAAGCTTGGAGAGTATCTTTCCTTGCTCAATGAGGCCTTGCAGGAACGCATTGATAAGTTCCTCTCGCATATTGACGAGAATTTCCGCAAGCCGGCAGCGCACAAGATTCGCGCGATGGTGGCGAGCGGCGCTATTGCCATCGCCGTGCCCGGCAACCATGGCAAGGTCGTCGACTTGATAATCTGGTCGCTGGAAAGTGCCGAGGCGCTACAGAAACGTCTGAGCGCATTGGGCAGCGCCGCCAGCGAAGGCGTCGCGGATGCGATTCGCACCGTAAGAGTAGGCGCTGCGACGCTCGAGACCGGCGCTGTTCATTTGGTTGGCAAGCTCTCGATTGGCGCTGAGGAAGCGAGAGATATCGCAAGGGGAGCGATGCAACGGATGCGCAACGCTGCCATATCAGTGGCGCCGGCAGGCGTGGATCTGCTGCTTGCACTCGGTAGCTTGTGGTTTCAGCAAGATAGCCTGCGAAAGAACTACGCGACGCTGCTCAACACGCCGGGGAGCGGAAACGCAGAGGCTCTGGCAGCGGTGTGGTCGTCATCCGTTGGCGCAATGGGCGTAGGCGTGGAGGTTGTCGGCGTGGGGGTACGCGCGTTGAGACCAGACTTGAACGTTACTGTGCAAATCGCGGGTCGGACAAAAGCGGTCACGCTCGGGACTCGCCTTGCCCAGTACGGAGGGGCAATTGCGGCATCCGCGAATGCCTTAAACGCGTTGCAATTTTACTTTGCCGCCAACAGAGCAACTTCGGCAGGCGATGACGAGGCAGCGCGCTTTTATGTGGCCGCCGCAGCGGTTTCGGTTGTCGCTGTTGTTTCTGGAGTGCATGCAGCGTTGGTCGGCGGCGCTCTCCTTGGTCCGGTGGGAATAGCAATAGTGCTCGGACTAGCTGCCTACGGGGTAGCAAGCCTGGCGACCAAAAAAGAATCCTCACCGCTGGAAATCTGGGCTCGACGAACGTTATATGGTTTGCCCGAACGACAGCGTCGGTGGAAGACCCCGCAGGATTTGGATTCCGCCATTGGCGAACTTAACGCGGCAGTGTTAGGTGTGGCAGCTGATGTCGGCATCAACTTTAGGATGGAACGCGCGTCGGACATCGAAATTGCGGGAGAAGCATACGCCTCTCACGGGGATGCCGCTTCTATACCCATGGGCGTGTATCTGGACTACTCGATTTCGCTGCCAAACTACTCCCCCGAGAGTTCGTGTTACCTATGCACCGTGACGGTGTTCCGACCCGGCGAACAAGAAGAAGCCATTGCTTCGATCGGCAACGTGGCAGGCTTTGAAGGGCCGGCCTCCCCTAGACCGACAAGGAGTCGAGATTACCATCCGAAGACTACCAAGCCCATTGTCTATTTCGATAATGACCGGCGTTGTTTGATCATAAGAGGGGCGGTCGCTCTGCATGCCAATCATGGGATTCACGCAGTAAAACTGGAACTTTCGTACTGGCCGGATAAGTCTGACAAATTCGGCGTCGCAAAAATAATCCGCATGCACGACAAGATGGATTCTCCCGAGAATGAGTAACCATCCAAAGCAACCACGGTTGATTCCGCCTTGCCCCGGCTGGCAAGAGGATTTGCCGCATCCCGATTCCGCTCCCTCCGTTGCCGCATTCCTAGATCCGGATAATCCCAATCACCTATGCGCGACATATCTCGAACTTTCACGCTCCCCGCATCATGCACGGGGGCTGATGCTGTATCTAACAAGTTCGGCGTCAGCATTTTTAATATTTTTAGGCCTCGTACCCGTGCCTGTAGTAGAGGCAGGCACGCTCGAAAATGCTTTCATAGTAATCGTCGATTTACTTCTGGTATGGATGGTGGCATTTGGGGTTCGCGTTGATATCGCACCGCCGCGCGACCTGCCCTTACGATTCAATCGGGCTCGTCAGCGCGTGTATGCCTATAACTTCCAATACCGCTGGTGGAACCCCTTTGAGCGCTGGTGTGTTGCCGCAGTGTCGTACGATTGGTCGCAGGTCCGTGCGGAACGGTGGAAGTTACGAGGGGTCACCGCACAAGGCGCGTTCATTATCAAATGGGGTGTCGTTCTGTCTATCGTTGAACCGGGCACAAATAAGGTTGTTGATCGCTTCCCGCTGAGCACCATGGGTGCCGATGAGTTCGCTTGGTCCTACATATGTACCTACATGCAGCAAGGCCCTGCTGCGCTTCCTCCGCCTGGTGCGCCACGCGATCATGACGTTGTACCTTGGTACAACCTTGCCTTGCGTCTTGCGCCAAAAGTGAACTGGCCTGCCGGCATGGACCTCGAATCAAGGACTCGTCCTTGACTGCAGGACCGCGTATGGCGGAACGGTCGCAATGGCTTCATCCTGGCGGCGGCACAGTAAAAAAGCCGGCCCCTTCGCAAGGGCCGGCTTACCAGCATGATGGAGACCTAGGCGCTACTCAAAGAACGCCAGTCACCCTCAAAAATCAATCTGCGCCGACAACAGGAACGTACGCGGCGCGGCAACCGTCGCGTACGAGCCGCTGGCCAGCCAGAAGTCCTTGTTGAAGAGATTCTCGATGTTCGCGCGGAACACCACGGCGCGGCCCAGAATCTCGGTGTTGTAACGCGCCCCGATGTCGTAGCGCGTCCACGAGGGCAGGCTCACGGTGTTGGCCGCGTTGAAGTACATCGACGACGTGTGGATCACGCGGGCGTTCAGGCTCAGGCCGTGAACCCACGGCGTGTCCCAGTCCACACCCAGGTTGAAGGTGTTCTTCGGCACGCCGTTGGCGTCATTGCCGTCGTTCACACCGCCTGCGGTTTGCTTGAGCGTGGCGTCGTAGAACGTGGCGCTGGCCATCATGCGCAGGCCCGGCATGGCTTCGCCGAAGGCTGCCAGTTCCAGGCCGCGGTTGCGCTGTTCGCCGTCGAAGCTGTAGATCCGCGTGTCGGGATCGGTCATCGAGTTGGGACGCGTGATCTGGAACACCGAGGCGCTGGTGATGATTTTGCCCCAGTCGACCTTGACGCCCGCTTCATACTGCTTGGACTTGTACGGCGCGAAGACCTGGCCGGCGTTGGCCGCGGTCGCGGGCGCGATGCCGCCGCGCGTCAGGCCGGACGTGAAGTTGCCGTACAGCGAGACGTTGGAGATCGGCTTGAACACGATGCCGGCGACGGGCGAGATCGCGCTTTCGTCGTACGAGCCGGTGCGCGCGCCGGTGGCGGTGGAGTAGTTGTCGAGGGCGACGCGCTGGTTGCGCATGCCGCCGGTGATCAGCAGGGTGTCGCCGGCGAAGGACAGGGTGTCGGTCAGCGTGTAGCTGGTCAGCTCGGTCTTGGATGCCTTTTGCGGCGCGCCGCGGTCGGCGGTGACCGGCGGCAGCGGGGCGGGACGGAAGATGCTGGACGGGACGCCGGGACCGGAGGACGTGACGTAGGCGTTGCCGGACTCCTGGTCCAGACGCGTGGCCGACAGGTTCACGGTGTGGCCGATGCCCCAGGTGTCGAAGCGGGCGCGCAGGCCGACGTCGCCGGTCCACGTACGCGAGTACGAGTCGTAGTAGGCGTTCGACACCGTGAAATTGCCCAGCGCGTCGGCCGGACCCGACGGGAAGGTCTGCTCGGCGGTGCCGTAGCGGTAGCCGGTGGCGCCGTAGACCATCAGATGGTCGTTGATGTCGTACTCGAGGCGGGTGGCCACGGTCGAATCGTTCAGCTTGAGTTCGGTGCCCGGGTAGAAATTGCGGTGGCCCGAGGGCGGCGAGGGCAGCGACGTCACGTTCGACTGAAAGCCGATCTGCGGGCGGAAGTTGTCGATGTTCTCGTGCTGGGTGTAGGCGTCCAGCGACCAGCGCAGCTTGGCGCCGCGATAGTCCAGCGCCAGCGCGCCAACGCCTTGTTCCTGCCTGCCGTCGTCAATGTTGGTGTCGCCGTTGCTGTAGACGCCGTTGACGCGGATGCCCCATTCGTTGTTGTCGCCAAAGCGCCGGCCCATGTCGAGCTGGCCGCCCAGTTGCGACTTGCTCTGGTAGGTGGTCGTCAGGCGCGTGAGGGGCTCGTCGCCGGCGCGCTTGGTGACGATGTTGATGCCGCCGCCGATGCTGCCGTTGGGGCCGATGCCGTTCATCAGCGTGCCGGGGCCCTTCAGGACTTCGACGCGCTCCATCATGGCGGCGGGCATGCGGCTGGCGGATGCCAGGCCGTACAGGCCGTTCAAGCCGACGTCGCCCGCGGCCACGGAGTAGCCGCGAATCTGGAACTCGTCGGAAAAGCCGCCGCTGGAGGTGGTGGTGCGCACCGAGGATTCGCTGATGACGATGTCGGCCAGCGTGCGTGCTTGCTGATTCTCGATCATCTGCGAGGTGTAGTTGGTGGTGCTGAACGGCACGTCCATGACGTCGCCCGTACCCAGCACGCCCAAGCCGCCGCCGCGCGCCACCTGGCCGCCCGCGAAGGGCGCGGGCAGGTTGGGATCGGCGGCGGAGGCGGTAACCGTCACGGCGGGCAGGTTCGTGGTGGCGATGCCCGCGCCGGCGGGGCGGTCCAGCACGTAGCTGCCGTTCGACTGCGGCAGCACGCGGATGCCGGTGCCGGCCAGGAGGGCTTCCAGTCCGCCGCGCACGGCGTACGTGCCGCGCAGCCCGTTGCTTTGCAGGCCGGCCGTCACTTCGGGCCGGAACGACAGCACGATGCCGGCTTCACGTCCGTAGCGGCCCAGCGCGTCCTCGAGCGTTCCCGCGGGGATGTCGAAGCTGCGGGTGGCGGCGGCCTGCGCGTGGGCGGCGGTGGGGATGGCCAGCGCGGGCGCCGCGAGCAGCGTGGCGGTGGCGATGCGGCCCGCCAGGCGCGCGGTGGCCGCGCGTCGCAGGAAACGGGAGGACTGGCGCTTGGGCGCCCGGACGTGATTCATGAACTGGCCTTTCAGAGAGGTGAGGTTGCTGTGTGCTCACCTGCCTTGACCCGCCAGATCGCAAAACGGATCAACTATTTTGTAACGGCGGTGTGGGGCGTGCCGCGCCAGGGCCGGCGATGAGGTGCAGACGGCGTCCGCGCCAGAGCCGCGTCTCGGTTTCGACGCGGATATCCAGCGTGGCGCTGAGCGCGGCCAGCACCTTGTCGACATTACTGACGGGAAACGAGCCGGACAGCCTCAGGTCCGACACGGCAGGGTCGCAGCTGATCGTGTCACGGCTATAGCGGCCCAGCTCGGCGACAAAGTCGGCCAGGCGCATGCTGCGAGCGACGATGAAGCCGTCCTTCCAGGCGACCTGGTTTTCCTCGGCGGCGGCGGGCTGCGCGACACGGCTCGCCGAGTAGTTGGCGCGCAATCCCGCCTGCAACGTCAGTGCGTGTTCGGCGTCGTTGCGCGGCCGGATCTGGACCGCGCCCTGGAACACGCTGACCTCCGTCGAGCCATCCAGCAGCCGCACGGCGTACTCGGTGCCCAAGGCGCGGGCGGTGCCGTGGGCGGTCTCGACGCAGAAAGGGCGGTTCGGCCCGCTCGATTCATGGGCGGTCGTGATCAGGATCTCGCCCGCGAGGAGCGTCACGCGCCGGTGTTCGGCGGTGTAGCGCACGTCGATGGCGCTATCCGTGTTCAACACCACGCGGGTGCCATCCGGCAGCGAAAGGTTGCGGCGTTCGCCGACGGCGGTGCGATGGTCTGATGTCCAGGTGCGCCACGGCGTGATCTGGCTGACGCCCCAGGCCGCGCCGCTCGCAATGGCCAGGGCGCTCATGGTTTTCAGTGCGCGGCGGCGCTGGGCGGAGGCGGGCGCGGCCAGCGTTGCCTGCGCGATGGCCGCGTTGGCGGGTCCGGCGAGCGGCTGCAGCGTGCCCTGCACGGATTCGATGCGCAGCCACGCGCGCTCGTGGTCCGGGTGCGCGGCGCGCCATGAGGCCCATTCACGCACCGTTTCGGGTGCGACGGGGTCGTCCTGCAATTCCACCAGCCATTCCAGCGCGCGTTGCGCAACGGCGGGCGGCAGGGTGGAGGCGTCGCGCGTGTTGCCGTACCAGGACGAGGCGGACATGCGCCGGGTCATCCGGTAAAGGAAAGATCGGCAAAGCAGCAGCGCTGCAAGGCCTTGACGAGGTAGCGCTTGACGGTGGGGACCGAGATGCCCAGCGCGTCGGCGACCTGGACATGCGTGTGCCCCTCCAGTTGGGACAGCAGAAAGGCCTGCCGCACGATGGCGGGCAGGCCGTCCAGCAGGCGGTCCAGCTCCAGCAAGGTTTCCAGCACGATGGCCCGGTCTTCGGGCGACCAGTGCACGGCTTGCGGCGCCTGGGCCAGCGCGTCGAGATACGCGCGCTCCAGCTTCTCGCGGCGCCAGTGGTTGGACACCAGGTGCTGCGCCACGGTGGTCAGAAACGCGCGCGGTTCCGTGAGCGTGGCGGGAATGCGTTCACTGCTCAGGAGACGAATGAAGGTGTCGTGCGCCAGGTCTTCGGCCTGATCCGCGTTGCCCAGGCGTCGGCGCAACCAGCCCCTGAGCCAGGAGTGGTGGTCGCTATAAAGCGTTTCGATGGAGGAGGGGAAGGCGCATCCCGGCGTACTCAAGATCCAACCTTTTGGTCAAGCCGCCGGCGCCTCGCAGTCGGAGGCGGGACAACTGCACATGCGAATTTCTGGAAATAGTAATTGTTATTATTACCGATTCCGGGCAGGGCTTGTCAAATTGTTGCCGGTTGCGGGGAACCGGGCGTTGCCGTTAAACGTCAGAGCGGCGCGGCAGGGACCAGATAGGCGCCCTGGGTTTGCGCATACGCCTGTTGCGAGGCCAGATAGGCATCGCGCGACGGGATCAGGTGATCGCGGCACACCGCCATCAGCGCGTCGCGGTCGCCATCGCGCAGCGCCTGGATCATCGTCCAGTGTTCCTGGCGGGCGCGTTCGCGATGGCCGGCCGTCACCAGTGAACCGAAGCGGATCGGGTGGGTGCGGCGCGCGTACTCTTCGATGGCCTGTCCCAGCACCGCGTTGTCCAGAAGGCCCACGAATTCTCGATGAAAGCGCTGGTTGCTGCGGAACACGCGGCGCGCGTCGCCGGCGGCGACGGCGGCGTCGTGCTCGCGCTGCACCGCCACCAGCGCGGCCAGCCGCGCCTCGGACACGGGCAGCGGCATCTGGCGGGCGGCGTGCACTTCCAGCACTTCACGCAAGGCATACAGTTCCATTACCTCGCGCACGGAAAACGCGCGCACCACCGCACCGATGTTGCGCTTTTTCTCGACCACGCCCAGCAATTCCAGGTCGACCAGCACCTGGCGCACCGCGTGCCGCTTCATGCCAAAGCGCGCCATCAGCTCGTCCTCGGTCAGGCGTTCGCGCGGATGTAGCCGGCCGAAGACGATGTCCTCTTCCAGCGTGGCCACCGCTGCCTGGACGGCGTCGGGGGCGGGTTCCTGCAAAGCGGCGGGCGTGATGGCGTTCATGGCGAGCGATGGCGTTACTTCTTGGGGACCGTGTCGTTCGTGACGCCGGCGCGCAGGAAGTCGAAGTCGACGCCCTGGTCGGCCTGCGTCACGGACTGCAGGAACAGCTTGCGGTAGCCGCGGTCGGCGGTGGGGCGGGTGATGGGCTTGGCGGCGGTGCGGCGTGCCAGCTCGGCGTCGTCGACCAGCAGCGCGATCTCGCGCCGGGCGACCGACAGGCGGATGCGGTCGCCGTTCTGCACGTAGGCCAGCGGGCCGCCGATGGCGGATTCAGGCGTGACGTGCAGCACGATGGTGCCGGCCGCGGTGCCGCTCATGCGGCCGTCCGAGATCCGGACCATGTCCTTGACGCCCGCGCGCGCCAGCTTCTTGGGAATGGGCATGTAGCCGGCTTCGGGCATGCCGGGCGCGCCGGTGGGGCCGATGCGCTTGAGCACCAGGATGTCGTCGGCCGTCACGTCCAGCGCGTCGTCGTCGATGCGGCGCGCCATGTCTTCGGCGTCCTCGAACACCACGGCACGGCCTTCGTGCTCCATCAGCTTGGGGTTGGCTGCCGATTGCTTGATGATGGCGCCGCCGGGCGCGAGGTTGCCGCGCAGCACGGCCAGGCCGCCGACCGGATAGATCGGCGCGTCGGCCGTTCGGATGACGTCCTGCTTGAAGGGCGGCGGAGCGTCGTCCAGTTCTTCGCGCAGCGTGCGGCCGGACACGGTGAGGACGTCCAGATGCAGGAACGGGCGCAGCTCGCGCAGCAGCGCCGGCATGCCGCCCGCGTCGTGAAAGTCTTCCATATAGTGTTGGCCAGACGGCTTCAGGTCGACGAGCACGGGCGTCTCGCGGCTGATGCGGTCCAGGCCGGCCAGGTCGATGTCGATGCCCAGGCGGCCGGCGATGGCGGTCAGGTGGACGATGCCGTTGGTCGACCCGCCGATGGCGAGCAGCACGCGCAGGGCGTTTTCGATGGACTTGCCGTTCAGGATGCGGTCCGGGGTCAGGCGCGAGGCCGCCATGGCGACGGCCGTGGCGCCGGTGTGTTCGGCCACGCGGACGCGGTCGGCGGTGACGGCCGGGGCGGACGCGCCGCCCGACACCATCATGCCCAAGGCCTCGGTGATGCAGGCCATGGTGCTGGCCGTTCCCATGACGGAACAGGTGCCCACGCTGGCGACAAGCTGGTTGTTCACATCGGCGATCTCGACGGCGTCGATCTCTTCGGCGCGGTAGCGGCCCCAGTAGCGGCGGCAGTCCGTGCAGGCGCCCACGCGTTCACCGCGGTGCGAGCCGGTCAGCATCGAGCCGGTGACGAGCTGGATGGCGGGCACGCCGGCGGAGGCGGCGCCCATCAGCTGCGCGGGCACGGTCTTGTCGCAGCCGCCGATCAGCACGACGGCGTCCATCGGCTGCGCGCGGATCATTTCCTCGGTGTCCATGGACATGAGGTTGCGCAGATACATGCTGGTGGGCTGCGAGAAGCTCTCGTGCACCGAGATGGTGGGAAAGTCCATGGGCAGGCCGCCGGCCAGCATGACGCCGCGCTTGACGGCCTCGATGAGCTGCGGCGCGTTGCCGTGGCAGGGGTTATAGCTGCTGCCGGTGTTGACGATACCGATGATGGGACGCGCCAGCGCGTCGTCCGACAGACCGGCGCCCTTGATGAAGGCCTTGCGCAGGAACAGCGAAAAACCCTTGTCGCCGTAATTGGTCAGCCCGCGGGCGACACCTTGCGCGGTGGCGCTGTCGCTGTCAAAGGGGCCCTTGCCGGGCTTGCCGCCCTTGGTCTCGTCCGTCATTTTCAGTCCCGATAATATTATTGATAATCCAGGTTCGACATCATATCCAGCCCTTCAGGCGGCCTGCAAGCGGTTTATGGCGGTGCGGCTATTGATCTGAATTGAAGATCAGTCGATAGAAAAATACCGATTCTTCAATCAAGAGCGGACCCCTACACTGGCGCCGTTGACGAACCGGGCGTCCGATCATTCCTATACCCATCCCGGCTGGAGAGACCACATGTCAGACCTGCGTCTGCGGCCGCGCCGCGCCGTGCTGTTTTCCCTGCTGGCCGTATGCGCCGGTATTGCTGCCCCGGCGTACTCGGCCGACGCCTATCCCGACAAGCCCATCCGCATGATCGTGCCTTACCCGCCCGGCGGCGCCACCGACGTGATCGGCCGCGTGCTTGCGCAGGAATTGACGGGCGCGCTGGGCCAGACCGTGGTCGTGGAAAACCGCGCGGGCGCTGCCGGCAACATCGGTGCGGACCAGGTAGCCAAGGCCCAACCCGACGGCTACACGCTGCTGATGGGCGCGCTGACCAGCCACTCCATCAACGCCGCGCTGTACCGCGGCCGCGTCACCTATGACGTGGAAAAGAGCTTCGCGCCGGTCGCCATCGTGGGCACGGTGCCCCTGGTGTTCGTGGTGAACCCGTCGGTGCCGGCCAAGACGCTGCCCGAATTCATCGCGCTGGCCAAGTCCAAGCCGGGCTACGTGACCATGGCGTCTGCCGGCAACGGCTCGCCCCAGCATCTGGCCGGCGAAATGTTCAAGCGCACCGCGGGCGCCGACATCCTGCACGTGCCCTACAAGGGCAGCGGCCCCGCGATGACCGACCTGATGGGCGGCCAGGTGCTCAGCATGATCGAGACGGTGCCTGCCGCGCAGGGCAACATCAAGGCGGGCAAGCTGCGCGCGCTGGCGGTGACCTCGCCGCAACGCGTCGATGCGCTGCCAGACGTGCCCACCGCCGCCGAAGCCGGCCTGAAGGACTTCGAGGTCAGCTCGATGTTCGGCATCGTGGCCCCGGCCAACACGCCGGCGCCGGTCATCGACCGCCTGAATGCCGAGCTCAAGAAGATTCTGGCCAAGCCCGAGGTCAAGGCGTCGCTCTTGAACCAGGGCGCGATCGCCACGTGGACGACGCCCGCGGACGCCAGCGCACGCGTGTCTGCCGAAGTCGCACGCTGGACCAAGGTGATCGACGAGGCGGGCGTGAAGGGCGAATAAGCCGCTTCTGCCGGCGCGCCGCGCCCCATTCCGCCAAACGCCGGAAATCCGCCACGGATTTTCGGCGTTCTCTTTTTTGCGGGTACTGAAAGGAACCGAAATAATCGCTTCCGCCAATTTGTGCACTGCTCTGGGAAAGCCGCTGTATTTCACAGAATTGCATAACGCCACTGAACGGCCGCGCAATAAACCGCAATAAAGAGATCTCCGGCACCGAAAAGGTGGTTGACCCCAAATTCAGTAGACCGTAATGTGTTTCGCGGGCCTTAGGACGGCGGGGGGATACCAATGACTGAGAACCAGGACGAAAAGTCGATCCTGCACACGCATTTCGGTACGCAGAGCCCATATTGGCGGTTGTCCGCCGATAGCGATGCGATTGAACTCGCCGCAGTCAAGGGCGCGACCAATATCGCCATGGCCTTGCGCCCGGATCAGGCCGAAGCCGTGCGCAGCCTGACGGGCATCACGTCCAGCGTGCGTATCGACATCATGCTGTATGGCGATCTGCTGCATCTGCACCTGGTCGGCCGCAAGATCAATCCCAACGAATGGGCCGGCACCGCATCGGCCCACACCGATACCGAATCCGTCGCAAAGGACCTCGTCGAAGGCCTGTCGTTTGCCGAAACGGTGGTGTCCGAAGCGAATTCGGTCATCGTGATCGTCGACCAGAACGGGCGCGTGCAGCGCTTCAACAAGCTGAGCGAGGAATATACCGGCAAGCGCGAGCAGGACATCGTGGGCCGCAGCGTCTTCGAGATGTTCATGACGCGCGAAGAGGCCATTGCCTCGCGGCGCAATATCGCCGAGTTCTACAAGCGCGGGCAGTCGTACGAGGTCGAGCGCACGATCAACACGGTCAAGGGCCCGCGCCTGTTCCTGTTCCGCAATAAGTTCGTCACCAGCGGCAGCGGCGAAAAGCGGGTCTACCTGATCTGCTCGGGCACCGACATCACCGAAGAACGCCAGGCGCAGGAGCGTCTGCGGGTACTGGCCAATACCGACATGCTGACCAACCTGCCCAACCGCCACGCGATCACGTCGCGGTTGAAGGCGGCGCTGGCGGCGGGCCGGGAAGGGCGGGGCGGCGTGCTGTTCCTGGACCTGGACAACTTCAAGCGCATCAACGATCACTACGGCCACGGCTTTGGCGACCGGCTGTTGAAAGCAGTGGCGGTGGCCATTTCGACCTGCCTGTCCGAAGGCCAGACGCTGGCGCGCCTGGGCGGCGATGAATTCATCGTGCTGCAAGAAGAGGCGCAGGCCTGGCAGCTTGAGGCGACGGCGCAGCGCATCATCGACCGGCTGCGCGAACCCTTCCGCCAAGGCCTCATCGAGGTCTACACCAGTTGCTCCATCGGCATCGCGATGTACCCCGACCACGGCGCAGACCTGGACAGCGTGGTGCGCAGCGCGGATATCGCCATGTATGTGGCCAAGGAAGCGGGCCGCCATACGTACCGCGTGTTCCAGCCCGATATGGACCGCCGCAACGCGGACTATGTCTGGCTGGACACGAACCTTCGCAAGGCGCTGGCCGAGAACCACCTGATGCTGTACTACCAGCCCAAGCTGGTCGGCCGCACGGGCGAGGTCGACGGCGTGGAAGCGCTGGTGCGCTGGCGTTCACCCGAGCGCGGCATGGTGGGCCCCGATACTTTCATCCCGTATGCCGAGGAATCGGGCCTCATCTCGCCGCTGGGTGTCTGGGTGATGCGCGAAGCCGCACGGCAGGCCGCGGCCTGGAAGCGCGAGGGCCTGAATCTGCGCATCGCGATCAACATGTCGGCCCGCCAGCTAGACGACAAGGGCGTGGTCAGCGAGTTCATGCGGGCCATCAGCGACGCGAACCTCAACCCCTGCCTGGTCGACATCGAGCTCACGGAAAGCTGCCTGATCGACGATGAAGACGCCGCCATCGAACTCATCAAGCAGTTCCGGCAATTGGGGGCGCACGTGCATCTGGATGATTTCGGCACGGGCTATTCGTCGCTGTCGCAGCTGGCGCGCATTCCGCTGGACGCGATCAAGCTTGACGCCAGCTTCGTGAGGGGCGTCAACGAGAATCCGGTGTCGCAGGCGCTTGCGCGCGCCATCGTCGCCGTGGCGCGCACGCTTGAACTTCAGGTGATCGCCGAGGGCGTGGAAACCCAGGAAGAAACCGTCTTCCTGGATACGCTGGGCGTGGACGCCAAGCAGGGTTACCTGTACGCCAAGCCCATGCCCGCGGAAGAGCTCACCGCCTGGCTGGCGCAGCGCCGCCGACTGCATCTCATTGCGTGACGCAACCGGCGGCTTGCCGCCGGATCAGTGCATGGTGGCCACTTCGGTGGCCTCCGAACTGCTCGCCGTGCGGCGGTTCTGCGCCATCACCAGCCGCTCCATGTAGGCCCGGTCCTTCGGATCAATGGAGAAGGCGGCCTCGACCCAGTCCTCGGTGATGTCCATCAGCTCGGCGCGGGGCAGGGCCAGCACGCGCTGGCGGGCGCGCAGCATGGCGCGCATGCCGTTCAGCTTGGGCCGCATCACGTCGATGAAGGTGCGCGTGGCCTTGAAGGCCTCGCCCGGCTCGAACAGCACGTCCACCAGACCGCGGCCGTGGTACCACTCGGCCGTGTGCGATTCGCCGGTGCTGATCAGTTCCTCGGCCAGTTTCATGCCCGAGCGGCGCGCGACGAGCGAATAGCCGCCCATGCCGGGGAACAGGTTGAACGCCATTTCAGGGAAGCCCATGCGCGCATTGTTCTGCGCGAGCACGAAGTGGTGGGCCAGCGCGGCCTCGAAGCCGCCGCCCAGCGCGGTGCCTTCGATCATGGCGAGCGAAATGGCGCCGGTATCAAAACCGCGCGTGGCGGCGTGCACGCAGTCGACGCAAGCGCGGGCATAGGCCCGCAGCGCTTCGCGCTTGCCGGTGCGGATGGCCTCGGCAAAAAAGTTCAGGTCGCCGCCGACGTTGTAGATCTGCGGCACCAGCGAGCCCGTGACCCAGAAGTCGATGGGCAGGCCGGAGTCCTTGGCGGCGCGCGCCAGGGTCATGATCTCGTCGATGAGTTCATGGTTAAAGCACGGGCGCGGTTGCGCGCGCAGCATCATCCACATGACACGGCGACCTTCCTCGTAATACGCGGAGATCTGCTTCAGATTGCCTGCGGCGGTAAAGGGGTGGCAGTCCGGATGAATGAGTTGATTCATTGCTTTCGTCCAATCGATCAAGGTGAGTCGGAGTACTGCCGGGTCAGGCTAAACCACGGCTTACGGACTCCGTCTCATGCAAACCTCGTCCAACTGGCCAGACTTTTCTGTAAATCAAAGTCCCGAGCGCGCGAACTGAAAATTTGAAAACCGGAGATGACGCCTCGGCCCATCGGTCGAGGCGTGCATGGGTAATACGGATGAGGACATCAGCAAATATGCGGCATTCAGCGGCGTGAAAGAAAAGCCCGGCCGAAGGGCCGGGCTCGTGCGTTGGGATGAGTGCGCGCCTTCAGGAGGCGTCGGCGCACGCAAAAAATTTTCAGGCCACGCCGCCGTTTGCGCGCACGATCTGCCCGTTTACCCACCCGCTGTCGGGTCCCGCCAGGAACGAGACGATGCCCGCGATGTCATCCGGTTGGCCCAGGCGTTCCAGCGGCGGCATTTTGGCGTAGTGCTCGATCAGTTCGGGGCTCTTGCCCTTGAAGAACAGCTCGGTGGCGACGGGGCCTGGGGCGACCGCGTTGACGGTGATGCGGCGTCCGCGCAGTTCCTTGGCGAAGACCTGCGTCAGGCTTTCGACGGCGGCCTTGCTGGCGATGTAGACCGAGTAGCCGGGCAGGTTGAGAGCGACGGTGGTGCTGGACACGTTGATGATGCTGCCCCCATCGGTCATTCGGGCGGCGGCCTCGCGCAGCGTGTTGAAGGTGCCGCGGGTGTTGATGTCGAACGTCCGGTCGTACAGGTCGTCGCTGGTTTCGGCCAGCGGCTGTACCTGCAGCACGCCTGCGCTGTTGACCAGCACATCGATCCGGCCGAACTCGGCCTGCACGGCATCGAACATCGCGCGCACGTCATCGGGCTTGGCGACATCGGCGCGCACGGCCAGGGCGCGTCCACCGGCTTGGCGGACCTCGCCGGCCAGCGCGTCGGCTTCTGCCGCGCTGGAAGCGTAGTTGATGGCGACGGCAAAGCCGTCATTTGCCAGGCGGCGCACGATGGCGGCGCCGATGCCGCGCGAGCCGCCGGTGACAAGGGCAACGCGCGGGGAAGCTTGGTCGTTCATGGGTTCTCTCCTTTGATGGGTGGGGTGAGAGGAATGATCGACTATTCCGTTCCAAAGATAATTACCCATGATTTGCTAAGATAATTTCATTTGCTTTAACAATTGCAATAACGATAACTGGCCAAGGGCATGGATCGATTTCAGGAAATGCAGGTGTTCGTGCGCATTGCCGAACGGGGCAGTTTCACCAAGGCGTCGGACGACCTGCGCATTCCGCGCGCCACGGTCACCAACTTGATCAAGCGCATGGAGGCCCGATTGGGCGCGCGCCTGCTCGACCGCACCACGCGGCAGGTAAGGCTGACGCACGACGGCGAGGCCCACTACCAGCGTTGCGTGCGGTTGCTGGCGGACCTGGAGGAGGCAGACGGCGCTTTTCTTGATAAAGCGCCCAAGGGCCTGTTGCGGGTCAATGCGCAGGGCACGCTGGCCCGCTTCTTCGTGATGCCTGGCCTGCCGGATTTCCTGCAGCGTTATCCCGACATCGCGCTGCATCTGGGCGAGGACGACCGGTTGGTGGATCTGGTGCGCGAAGGCGTGGACTGCGTGCTGCGCGCTGGCGTGCCGCAAGACTCCACGCTGGCCGGGCGGGTGATCGCGCAGATGCCGCAGGTGACGGTCGCCAGTCCCGCCTATCTGGCCCGCCACGGGATGCCGGACAGCGTGCAGGCGCTGGAACATCATCTGGCCGTGGATTACGTGTCCAGCGCGACGGGCCGCGCCGTACCGCTGGATTTTTTGGTGGACGGGCGCGTTGTGCAGGTGCGCCCGCGTGCCGTCGTCAGCGTGAGCGGCGCGGAACTCTATACCAGCGCGGCGCTGGCGGGCCTGGGGTTGGTGCAGGTCCCACGCTATCGCGTGGAGCGCGAACTGGCGGCGGGGCACTTGAAGATCGTGCTGCCCCACGCGCCGCCCGCGCCCATGCCGGTTTCGGTCTTGTATCCGCAGAACCGGCAGGTGCCGGCGCGGGTGCGCGTGTTCGCGCAGTGGCTGGCAGGCGTGTTTGCCGCCGCGTTCGATCAGACGATGCCGGTCAGGTAGAAGACGCCAATCACCAGGAATACCGACAACGTTGATATCAGCGTGATGGCAAAGATGTCGCCGTAGGATTGGCGGTGGGTGAGGCCGGTGACGGCCAGCAGCGTGATGACCGCGCCGTTGTGCGGCAGCGTGTCCATGCCGCCGCTCGCCATCGCGGCGACCCGGTGCAGCACCTCCATGGGGATGCCCGCCGCCAGTGCGCCGTCGATGAAGGTCTGCGACATCGCGGCCAGCGCGATGCTCATGCCGCCCGAGGCCGAGCCCGTGATGCCGGCCAGCGTCGTCACGGCGACCGCTTCGCCCACCAGCGGATCGGGAATGGCCTTCAGGGCCTGCGCGACGAGCAGAAAGCCTGGCAGCGCGGCAATAACGCCGCCAAATCCGTACTCGGCCGCGGTGTTCATCGACGCCAGCAGCGCGCCCGATACGGCGCTCTTGCTGCCTTCGGCGAAATGCGACTTGATGGCGCGGAACGAGAACAGCAGGATGGTGACGATGCCAGCGATCAGCGCGCCCATCACGGCCCACAGCGCCACCTGTTCCTCGGCGTTGACGGGCAGGGGCTTGGCCAGGCCGGGCAGGTCGACTTCGGAACCGGCCGGGTACCAGCCCGGGATCCAGCGTGTCAGCAGAAAATTCATGACGCCCACGACCACCAGCGGCAGCAACGCGATCAGCGGATGATGGTCGCGTTCGCCGGTGGGCGCCGCGGGTTCGTTGCGCAGGTCCGTGCCGTAGGTCTCGCCAGCGGCGGCGGCGCGTTTGCGGCGCCATTCCAGGTAGGTGATGCCGGCGGTCAGCGTGAACGCGGCGCCGATGAGGCCCAGCCAGGGCGCGGCCCAGGTCGTGGTCTCGAAGAACGTGGTGGGAATGATGTTCTGGATCTGCGGCGTGCCGGGCAGCGCCGTCATCGTGAAGGTGAAGGCGCCCAGCGCGATCGCGCCGGGCATCAGGCGCTTGGGGATGCCGCCCTGGCGGAACATCTCGGCGGCAAACGGGTAGACCGCGAACACCACTACGAAGAGCGACACGCCGCCATACGTCAGGACCGCGCATACCAGCACGATGGCCACGATGGCGCGCTCGGCGCCGATCAGCCGTAGCACCGCCTGCACGATGGCGCGCGAAAAGCCCGACAGTTCGATGAGCTTGCCGAACACCGCGCCCAGCAGGAAGACGGGGAAATAGAGCTTGGCGAAGCCCGCCATACGCTCCATGAAGATGCCTGAGAACACAGGCGCGAGCGCCGACGCGTCTGTCAATAGGACAGCGCCCATGGCTGCAATGGGCGCGCATAGGATGACGCTGTAGCCTCGATACGCCGCCAGCATCAGAAACGCCAGCGCCGCCACCACGATGAACAATCCGGTCATTCGGTACTCCAGGAATGAAGAGACAAGGGGTGTGGGGCTACACCTTAACGTATCGGGCGGAAAGCTTCGTGACGCAGGGGGGGTGGTGGGACGGTGTCTGACACCCGGTGAAGGACGTCGTAGGTTGCCGGTCGTCTCATACGGGTGTCAGACACCTGGAGTGGGGCTCTCAACGGTGTCTGACACCCGTTGTAGGCCGTCGCATGATGATGACCTTTCGAGCGGGTGTCTGACACCGTCGTGAGCAGACGCCATTCGCCCGTGCCGCATACTCGTCGCGATGGGGACTTGGCGAGCGCTTAGCGGGCCGCCATCAAATCCGCGGCCTTGTGCGCCAGTTGCGCCACCCCGAAGCTGGTGGCCAGCGCGTGGGCGTCCAGATCGGCCAGGGACACCCAGCGCGCGTCACGAGCGTCGTCGCCCGCGACCGGTTCGCCGGATACCCAGCGGCACAGCACCGCAATCAGGATGAAGTGGCGGCGCAGTGCGCCGGTGTCGTCGCGGTCGAAGACGTCGACGGCGTCGAAGACGTGCAGCGGCTCGGCCGTGACGCCGGTCTCCTCCAGCAGTTCGCGCGCCGCGGCGTCAAAAAGGAATTCGCCCGCGTCGATCTTGCCGCCCGGAAACGCCCAGCGGTCCTGATCGGGCGGGTTGGCGCGGCGCACCAGCAGCACCTGGCCGTCGCGCACGACGGCGGCGATGGTGGCGGCGATGGGGCGTTGGGTGGGGGCGGTCATGCGGGTCTCCGGCGGCAGTCAGGCATCCCGCAAGGATACGCGGGTCCGCTCACACCTCTTCGATGCGTTGCTTCGGCGCGAACGGCGTGCCCAGATCAAGCAGCGTGTAGATGCGTTCGGTGATGCGCTGGCGCCGCGTCGGCCTGCCCATGCGCCATCGCATGTCGAGCCAGAGGAGCGGTAGTGCAAAGCACAGCCAAACCAGCAGGAACATGCCCAGGATGAACAGCGCGAGTTCCGGAAAGTCGCCCTGCAACGCCTCGGAATCCATGAACCAGGTCAGGCCAATGAGAAACAGCCAGACCGCAAGCATCAACGCGCCGATGGTCTTGAGCATGGGCGCGCGCTGGTTCATGCCGACGCCGACCGGCGTGTCGCGGCTGGGATAGGCGCGGAAGCGCAGATGGCACATGTAGGCGCGTCCGTCCTCCTGATTGCGCAAGGCATACACCGCATGCGGTTCGTCCTGCGCCGGTTGGGCATTGACGGCGATCTCGACGTAATCGTTCTGCGCCAGGAACGGCTGCCAGCTTCCCAGCGATTCGTCGACCGTCATCTGAAACTGCCGGCCTTGAACGGAAAAGCGGTAATGGCCGTAGGTCGGACCCTTGTGCACATGCCGCGTTTCATGCGTGATCCCGTCGAGCTTGCCCCGGATCAGGAGCAGCGGCGGATCGCCATCCTGCGTCAGCGCGGCGGGTTCCTGCCGCAGCGGCGGGGTGGCTGGTGCGGCGTTCGTGGCCGCTGGCCTCCGGGTGGGATCGAACTGGGCCTCGCTGGCAAGGATGCGCGGCCGATCGCGGCGGTTGTGCCAGAGGACACGCAAGGCATTCGCGGCAAGCACCAGGGCCATCAACGCGATCGCGAGCGCGAACACCATCAGGAATACGCGCGGCAGCGTGGCTACCCCAGACAGCCACGCCGCGCCCAGGGCGGTCACGCCCACGGCGCTGCAGATGGCGGCCTCGCGTCCGCTGCGCCGTTGCGCGTTCTGGTAAGTGAGCGGGGCAATGGGTTTGCCCTGCGCGGGCACGGCCCAGCAAAAGTGGTTCAGGCCATGCTCGGCCTGCAGCACGCCAACGCGCACGGCGGTGCCTTTGTCGTGGAAGGCGTGCAGCAAGGCGATGTGCGATGGGTCCAGCCCGGAACCCCAGATCGTCTCCGCGCCGATCCGCAGGAAGACATCGTTTCGCCGTACCGGCGTGGCCAGCCGGAGCTGGTCAAACTTTCCCTCGATGATGCGGGCTGCGCGTTGCGGCATGTCGGAGCGGCGAAAGGCAAAGCGGCAAGGATAACGCGGCGGGCGTTACCCGCCGCGCCTGCTTGCCGCGCTACTTCTTGACCAGCGGGCAGGTTGACCGCGACAGCGGCATGAAGGCCTGATCCCCCGGCAGCGTGGCCACCAGCTTGTAGTAGTCCCACGGCCGTTTGGATTCCGACGGCTTCTTGACCTCGAACAGGTACATGTCGTGCACCATGCGGCCATCTTCGCGGATGCGGCCGTTGGTGGCGAAGAAGTCGTTGATCGGCGTGGCCTTCATCTGCTTCATGACCGCGGTCGGCTCGTCCGTGCCAGCCGCCTGCACCGCCTTCAGGTAGTGCATGACCGACGAGTACGTGCCCGCCTGGCTCATGTTGGGCATCTTCTTGAGCTTGTCGAAGTAGCGCTGCGACCAGGCGCGCGTCTGGTCATTCATGTCCCAATAAAAGGCTTCGGTCAGCGTCAGTCCGGCGGCGGCGTCCAGGCCGATGGCGTGGATGTCGTTGATGTAGAGCAGCAGGCCCGCCATCTTCTGCCCGCCCTTGGTCAACCCGAACTCGCTGGCCGCCTTGATGGCGTTGACCGTGTCGCCGCCCGCGTTGGCCAGCCCCACGACCTGCGCCTTGCTGGCCTGTGCCTGCAGCAGGTACGAGGCGAAGTCGCTGGAGCCCAGCGGGTGGCGCGAGGCGCCCAGCACCGTGCCGCCGTTGGCCTTCACGACGTCGGTGGCCGAGGCCTGCAACGTGTGGCCGAACGCGTAGTCGGCGGTCAGGAAGTACCAGCTCTTGCCGCCTTGCTCGACGGTGGCGCGCGCGGTGGTGTTGGCGAGCGACCAGGTGTCGTAGGTGTAGTGCACGGAATAGGGCGAGCACAGGTCGTTGGTGATGCGCTCGGTGCCCGGTCCGCTGAAGACGACGATCTTCTTCTTTTCCCGCGCCACCTCCAGCACGGCCAGCGCGGGCGCGGAGCCGGCGACGTCCATGATGGCGTCGACCTTCTGGATGTCATACCACTCGCGCGCCTTGGCGGCGGCGATGTCGGCCTTGTTCTGGTGGTCCACCACCAGCAGGTCCACCTTCTTGCCCAGCACGGTGCCGCCGAAGTCGGCAATCGCCATCTCGGCCGCGGTGGCGCTGCCCTTGCCGGTCACGTCGGCATAGACGCCGCTCATGTCCAGGATCAGGCCAAGCCGAACCACGTCGTCGGAAACGGCGGGGGCGGGCGCTTGCGCATGCGCGCCGGTGGCGGCAAGAGCGGTCGCGGCGAACAATCGAACGAACGTGCTGCGGCACTGCATTGAAATCCGGGTCCTGTCGGCATGTCTCATGGTTGTCTCCCTGTATGCCGGATTCTTTTCGGATATGGCGGGCGCAATGTAGGTTTTATTTGCTGCTGCACCCTGTGTGTTCGGACGGCGGCGGTTGGTGATGGGGGCGGTGTTCTCCTTGGGCGGTTTGGGCGGCGCGTTCAGCGGCTGGTGAGCAGGTCGAATTCCATCCGCACCTTGCGGAACGGAAACTCCAGCCGCGCGAAATACACCACGCGGCCGTCGATGCAGGCATAGCGGCGCAGCTCGGCCACCGGCGAAGACACGGGAATCTGCAGCGATTCCGCGGATTCCTGGCCGGCCTCGATCACATTGAGGACCTGGCGAGCCTCGGAGATGCGCGCGCCGTAGAACTGGTCCAGCACGGGGGCGACGGTGCTTTTCTGGATGCGGGCGCGGTGCTTTCTGAAGAGGCCGCTGTCCAGGAAGACCTCGCTGTAGCAGAAGGGGCCGGCGTCCGTCGTGTGAACGCGCCGCAGGTACTGGAAGCTGCCGCTGCGGTCTGCGCCGCACGGCATGCCCAGCGTATCGGGCAGGGGCGAGTCGGCGCTAGACTCCACCAGCGACACCGTGCCGAGCTGGTTGCTCAGTTCGACGGTTTCGGCCCAGGTCTTGGGAATGAGCAGCGTGGGCGTTTCGGGCAGCTCGGCGTTCACGAAGGTGCCAGAGCCGCGCGAACGCCGGATCAGGCCGTCCTCTTCCAGCAGGCCGAACGCCTGGCGGATGGTCGCGCGCGAGATGCCGTAGGTCTCCATCAGCGATTCCAGCGGCGGAATCTGCTGTCCGGGCCGCCACGTCCGGTTCTGGATGTGGCTGCGAAACAGCGCGGCGGCCTGCAGGTAAAGCGGCTGGGGACTGCGCGAAAAAAGCTTGCGGGCGGGCATGGCGGGTCGGGGGGTTATGACTCGGAAGCCGAGAGCATAGCGTCCGCCATCTCACGCAGCCGGTGCTTCTGGATTTTGACCGAGTTGGCGCTTTCGACCGACGGAAAGGCGTCCAGCACGGTAAAGCCCGCCGGCGCCTTGAAACCGGCCATCGCCGCCTTGCACGCCGCGGTCCAGCCGGCCGGGTCGGCCTGCGCGCCTTCCTGCAGCAGCACGAAGGCGTAGGGCACGATCTTGCCGTTGCGCGTCGCGCCGACCACCTGGCAGGCGCGTATGCCGGGCAGGGTCTCGACGACCTGTTCGATCTCCACCGGATTGACCAGAAAGCCAGACAGCCGCAGCGAGTCGCCCATCCGGGTCTGGAACACGAACTGGCGGTCGGTCAGCGTGTAGCCCAGATCGCCCGTCTTGAAGTAGCCGTCGTCCGTCACGGCGGCGCGGGTGGCGTCCAGGTTGTCCAGGTAGCCCTGCATCAGGCTGGGCGACAGGATTTCGATTTCGCCGGACTGCCCGTGCGGCAGCACCTGGCCGCTCTCGGGATCGCGGGCGCGTACGCGAGCGGTGGGGTAGATGAGCGTGCCGCCGGGCTGGTGGCGGGCGGACACGTCGCCGTCGGCGGGGTCGCGGGGCTGGCCGGCTACCAGTGCGATCAGTTCGCTGGAGCCGTAAAGGCCCGTGAGCGGGACACCTGCCGCGCCGGCCAGGTCCAGCATGTTGTCCAGCGCGGGCGTGAAGCTGGCAAAGCCGAACAACTGCACGGACGCAAACCCGCCGGGCGCGGCGGCCTGCATCATGCCGACCAGCGCCTCGTTGTTGGCGTAGGTGTGGGTGACGGCGTGGCGGGCAATGGCCTGCGCCGATTGGGCGGCATCGAAGACGGGCGCGCACACGACGGGCACGCCGCGCGCCAGGCCGCCGGCCAGCGTCGCAAAACCGAAGGCGCCGCAGAACGGCGCGCTGGCCAGGACGCAGGCCCGGTCGTCATAGCCGAACGCCTGCGCGACCATCGCGCCGTGCCGCAGCAAGGTCTTTTGATCGTGCAGGACGAACTTGGGTTTGGACGTGGTGCCGGACGTGGTGAAGCACAGCACGCCGGCATTGGCTTGCGCGATGGGTGCGGGGTCGGCGCAGGCCAGCAGCGCGTCGTACCGATGCACCGGTTTGCCGTGAAGCGATGCCGGAGGGAGTTCGTCGGGCCCGGCCAGCGCGACTGCGCCCTGCAACTGATCCACATCGACCGGCGCCACGCCATCCAGAATGCCCTGGAAGTCGATGCCCTTGAAATCCGGCCAGTACACCAGCCAGTCGGCGCGGCCGCGACCCAGGATGTCGGCCACCTCCACCGACCGGAAACGCGTGTTGACGGCCAGCACCAGCGCGCCCAGGTGGGCGCACGCAAGAAAGGATTCGACCCAGGCCGCGCAATTGGGCAGCCAGACGGCAACGCGGTGGCCGGGTTGCACGCCGATGCGGGACAGGCCCGCCGCCAGCGCCAGGCTGCGCGTGCGCAGGTCTGCGAAGCTGACCGGCTGGTCGCGGTCGATCAGTGCAATGGCATCGGGCTTGCGGGCGGCCAGCGCATCCAGGTGGTCGGAGAAGGTCGAGTACGGCAAGGGCATGGCTTACACCGTGGCAATGGGCGTCACGGGCGAACCCACCGCGCCGGGCATGCGCAGCGGCGGGGCGGTCAGCAGGAACCGGCTGCGGCCGTTTGCGTGGAGCCAGTCGGCCAGGTCCTTCAGATACCACAGTTCGGCCAGCGGCACGCCCAGCTTGAAGAGGCAATGGTGGTGCAGCGGCAGGATGGAATGGCCGGGGCCGGACGTGCGTGCCGGATACGATTCCACCGCGTAGTTGTCGGCGCAGATGGCCGCGATGCCGGATCGCGTGATCCAGTCCAGCAGCGCGGGGTCGGCGCCGTCCAGCACCGCGCCCGTTTGCTCAAGCTGGTGCGGATCGGGCTGGCCATTCATGGCCACGACGGCTTCCGCGAAACCGGTCCGCAGCACCAGCATGTCGCCGGGCTCGGGCAGGGCGTCCTGTTCGCGCATGGCGGCTTGAAGTTGCTCATGGCCGACGATCGTGCGGCCGGGGCCGAAGGCGCGCGCCAGATCCACCAGCACGCCGCGGCCCTGCATGCCTTTTTCGGCGTAGCGGCTGACGCTGAGCTTGCGCGCATACGAGCCGCCCGGCGGGCAGCAGGCGGTTTCCGAGTTGTCCGGATCGGCGCCGCCAAACACGTCCACGCCGGCGGCGTAGCCGTTGTAGTAAACGCGGCGCGCCTGGCCGTCGCCCTGGATGTCGAACATTGCTCCCACGTGGCACAGGCCGTCCCACTGGGTGGAATATTGCATCGACAGCGTGACCTGATCGTCCGACAGCACGTCGATGGCTTCGGGCTGCACCTGCGACATCGCAAAGTTCAGATAGGGTGTGCCTTCGCGGAAGGTGGGCTTGAGGGTGGGCGCGTGGCGGCGCGGATTGAGCACGTTGCCGCCAGGCAGATCCAGCGGCAGCGACAGGCAGAAGACCTTGCCGGCGCGGACTTCGCGCACCGCCTGCAGCACCTTTTCCTCGGTCAGCAGGTTCAGGCGGCCCAGTTCGTCGTCCGGGCCGAAGTCGCCCCACGTGGAACCTTCGGGGCGTTGCGTCCAGCGTTTCATCTGCTTGTCTCCTGTCGGTTTTTCATGTTCTTATGAATATAGTACGTATTTACGTACTTTAAAAAGAAATCCGCAATCAGCGGATTCGTTAGGAGACGAGACCATGACGCAATTGCCGCATCCGCGCGCCGGATGGCGCTTCGCCCTTGCCGCGCTGGCCGTTCTGGCGCTTCCCGCGGTCCACGCCGCTGGCTATCCCGAGCATCCCGTGACCGTGGTTGTGCCGTATCCGCCGGGCGGGGGCGCGGACCTCTTTGGCCGGGCCATCGCGAACGCGCTGCAACCGGGGCTGAAGCAGACGGTGCTGGTCGAGAACAAACCGGGCGCGGGCGGCAATATCGGCATGGCTTACGTCGCCCGGGCGAAGGCCGACGGCTACACGCTGGGGCTGGGCACGATCGGCACGCAGACGATCAACCAGTTTCTCTACGGCAACATGCCGTTCGATCCCGAGCGCGACCTCGTGCCGATCGCGCTGGTGTCCACCACGCCTAATGTCATCGCTGTCAGCGCAAAGTCGCCCTACAAGACGGTGGCGGACGTGATCAAGGCGGCCAAGCAGTCCGCAGACAAGAAGCTGACCTATGCGTCGCCCGGCATCGGTTCGTCGGTGCACCTGACGGGGGCGTACTTCGAGGCGATGGCGGGGGTGACGATGCTGCACGTGCCATTCAAGGGCACGTCGGCGTCGCTGCCGGCGGTGGCGGGCGGGCAGGTGGATCTCCTGTTCGACAACCTGCCGGGCGCGCTGGCGCAGATCAAGGACGGCAATCTGGTGCGCGGGGTGGCGGTGACGTCGGCCGCGCGCGATCCGTCGGTGCCAAACCTGCCGACCGTCGCCGAGTCCGGATTGCCGGGGTTCGATGTCACCGCATGGTTTGCGCTGTATGCACCGCGCAACACGCCGGCCCCGGTCGTCGAGCAATTGATCGCCGCCGCCCGCAGCGGCTTGGCGACGCCGGCCATCGCCGCCAATTTCGCCACCATGGGCGCCAAGCCAGGCACGCTGTTCGGCAAGGATTTGGCCGCGTTCGAATCCGCCGAACGCAAGAAGTGGGGCGGACTCATCAAGGACCAGGGAATCAAGGCGCAATGAACCCACCTATCGCTCTCGTCACCGGCGCAAGCCGGGGAATCGGCCGTGCCATCGTCGCGCGGCTGATCGAAGACGGCTTTCACGTCGTCAATTTCAGCCGCACGTCGCCCGAGATACTGCTTCCGGGCGAGACTTTTCGCTCGGTGGATCTGTGCGACGCGGCGGCGACCATCGCCGCGGGTCGTGAGCTTGCCGCGCAGCAGCCGGTGCTGCATCTGGTCAACAACGCGGGGATGATCCAGGTGGCCAACCTCGAGGACATCACGCAAGAGGAACTGGCGCGGACGATGGCGCTGAACCTGACCGCGCCGATCCTGCTGATGCAGGCGCTGTTGCCGGGCATGCGGCAGGCGAAGTACGGGCGCGTGGTGAACATCGGCAGCCGGGCCGCGCTGGGCAAGGGTGGGCGGTCGGTGTATGGGGCGTCCAAGGCCGGGCTGGCGGGCATGACGCGGACCTGGGCGCTGGAGCTGGCGGGCGATGGCATCACCGTGAACACCGTGGCGCCGGGGCCGGTCGCGACCGAGCTGTTCAACCAGTCCAACCCACCGGGGGCGCCGAAGACGCTGGCGCTGGAGGCGGCGATTCCCATGGGGCGGGTTGGCCGGCCGGATGAGGTCGCGCATACCGTGGCGATGTTTCTGGACCGGCGCGCGGGGTTTGTGACGGGGCAGGTGCTTTATGTTTGCGGGGGGATGTCGGTGGGGTTGGTGGGGTAGGTTGGAGTGCTGGTGCTGGTGGAGGATTGGGTTCTTTAGGCGCCCGGTGTGGCGTGGGCCTGGGGCGGGCGGGGCTCCGATTGCGGTCCGGAGCCTTCGCTCCGGACTGCCCCGGGCTCAACCTCGTTGCCGCCTCCGGCGGCTGCCTTCGGTTTCCGCCGGGCGCATCTGAACGCCCCGCCCACCCCAGGCCCACGCCACACCGGGCTCGGGTTGCCCGATCTTTACGGGGGCTGGGGCGAGTGGGGTTCTTTAGGTTCTTGCATGCACTTGTGTGGAAGAGAAGCGTCTTGCGGTGCCCGCCCACGGGCGGCCGTGCGGGCGGCCTTCGTGGGCTTACGCGGCGTCTTGCGTCGTGGTGATGACGCTGCGCGTATGGCTGCTTCTGCGTCAGGTGTCTGACACCCTGGTGAGATTTGCGTCATATGAAGAGCATGTTCCAAGGGTGTCAGACACCGGTGGGAGAGAAGCGTCTTGCGGTGCCCGCCCACGGGTGGCCGCGCGGGCGGCCTTCGTGGGCTTATGCGGCGTCTTGCGTCGTGGTGATGACGCTGCGCGTATGGCTGCTTCTGCGTCAGGTGTCTGACACCCTGGTGAGATTTGCGTCATATGAAGAGCATGTT
>Ga0213827_1000146_pt1 | contig 84309 bp, 70 predicted proteins | sample MC6MC0898MG_FD_180669 | JGI IMG/M metagenome (GOLD analysis project Ga0213827, IMG submission 180669) | Enriched soil aggregate microbial communities from Iowa State University, Ames, United States - MC6-MC0898-MG | ecosystem: Environmental > Terrestrial > Soil > Unclassified | place: USA: Iowa...
CCAAGGGCAAGAAGCTCGACAACATGCGTGCTTCGGGTAAAGACGAAGTCATCGCCCTGGTTCCGCCTGTTCGCTTCACCCTGGAACAGGCTCTGGAATACATCCAGGAAGACGAGCTGTGCGAAGTTACGCCGAAGTCCATCCGTCTTCGCAAGAAGATCCTGGACGAAAGCGAGCGTACCCGCGCTGCCAAGAAAGCCAAGAACAGCTAAGTTAGCTTTGGCTGAATGAAAACGCCCCCGGTCGAAAGGCCGGGGGCGTTTTTGTTTGTCTGGGCTTTTTGTGCAGGCTAAGGATCAGCGCGTGGCTGCCTTGGGCTTGTATGCACAATACCCCGGCCGCGGCCCGATCTTCGGGTGGTTGCGGCAGGTATCCGGGCGCTTGTCATAAATGGTGCACAGGCGGCTCTTACGATCCAGATACATGCAGTCATCGTTGCTCATCCGAGTCAGGGTGAAGATCCCCGACTTCTGGTTGAAGCGTTCGATGATGCCTTCCTTCTGCAGGCGCTTGGCTACGTTCTTCGGCGGCTCGTCCTTTTCGAACTCGTCCACCACGCCGATGCGGATCAGGTCTTTGATCTTCACTTCCACGGGCAGCGTGCAGCAGGTCGAATGGCAGCCTCCGCACATGTGGCTGGCATAGCGTTGCCAGGTTTCCAGGCGGTCGACTTCGGCCGCGGCAATCAGGGTCGTTTTCATCGTTATAGGTGGTGGATCACGGTCTTGGGGCGCGCGATGATACCGGAGTTGTTCAATTTGTGAACAACCTTTTGCCGGATTGGCAAAGTGGGCATGAAAACTGCGAACAGAGACTGTCACTCCCTGTCGAAGGGTCTAGTCTCAACACTCTCTCTGCGCTTTCGTCAATTTGCCCGAGGATGCCGCATGTCCCAGGAACCCAAAGCACGTGATGCCGAGGTGGCCGATTTTCGCGCCGCGGTACTGGACAAGCTGACCTACGCGGTCGGCAAGGACCCGGAGCACGCCTTCGACCACGACTGGTTCGAGGCCATTGCCCTGGCCGCCCGCGATCACATGGTCGACCACTGGATGGACCACACCCGTCAGGCTTACCGACGCAGCCAGAAGCGGGTTTATTACCTCTCTCTGGAGTTCCTCATCGGTCGCCTGCTCTACGACAGCCTGAGCAACCTGGGCTTGCTCGATGTCGCCCGCGATGCCCTGGAAGGGCTGAATGTGGACCTGGAACGTATCCGCCTGCTCGAGCCGGATGCCGCGCTGGGCAATGGCGGCCTGGGCCGCCTGGCGGCCTGTTTCATGGAGAGCATGTCGACCCTGGGCATCGCCGCCCACGGTTACGGCATCCGTTACGAGCACGGGCTGTTCCGCCAGGCGATGGTCGATGGCTGGCAGCAAGAGCAGACCGAGAACTGGCTGGATTTCGGTAACCCCTGGGAGTTCGAGCGCGCCGAGGTGATCTACCCGATCAGCTTTGGCGGTAGCGTCGAAACGGTAAACGACACTCACGGCCAGCAGCGTCAGGTCTGGTGGCCGGGCGAGACGGTGCGGGCGGTTGCCTACGACACCCCGGTAGTTGGTTGGCGCGGGTCCAGCGTCAATACCCTGCGCCTGTGGCGTGCGCGGGCGCTGGAAGAGCTGCACCTGGAACGTTTCAACGCTGGTGACCACCTGGGTGCGGTGGCCGAGGTCGCGCGGGCCGAGAGCATCTCGCGGGTGCTTTACCCGGCCGACAGCACCGAGGCTGGCCAGGAACTGCGCCTACGCCAGGAATACTTCTTCGTTTCGGCATCGCTGCAGGACCTGCTGCGCCGCCACCTGAACATGCACAAGGACCTGCTCAACCTACCGGATGCGGCGGCCATCCAGCTCAACGACACGCACCCCTCGATTGCGGTTGCCGAGCTGATGCGCCTGCTGGTCGACCAACATGAAATTCCCTGGGAAAAAGCCTGGGAGCTGACTGTCGGTACCCTGGCCTACACCAACCACACGTTGCTGCCCGAAGCCCTGGAAACCTGGCCGGTGGCGCTAATGGAGCGCATGCTGCCGCGGCACATGCAGATCATCTACCTGATCAACGCCTACCATATCGATGCCTTGCGCGCGAAAGGCCTGCACGATTTCGACGTGCTGCGGGCGGTGTCGTTGATCGAGGAGGACAACGGCCGTCGGGTGCGCATGGGTAACCTTGCATTTTTGGGTTCGCACAGTGTCAACGGGGTCTCGGCGCTGCACAGCAAGCTGATGAAAAGCACGGTGTTCGCCGAACTGCACAAGCTCTACCCGCAGCGAATCAACAACAAGACCAACGGCATCACCTTCCGCCGCTGGCTGTACCAGGCCAACCCGCAACTGACGGCGATGTTGGTCGAGGCTTTGGGGCCAGAGCTTCTGGACGACCCCGAGGGGCGCCTGGCCAACCTGGTGCCGTTTGCCGACAAGGGCAGCTTCCGCAAGCAGTTCGCCGCGCAGCGCCTGCACAGCAAGCGCGCACTGGCCAGCATCATCCAGGATCGCGTGGGGGTTACGGTCAACCCCGAGGCGCTGTTCGATGTGCAGGTCAAGCGCATCCATGAGTACAAGCGCCAGTTGCTCAACTTGTTGCATACCGTGGCGCTCTATCAGGCCATTCGTAACGATCCCGGTATCAACTGGGTACCCCGGGTGAAGATTTTCGCCGGCAAGGCTGCGGCCAGCTACCACCAGGCCAAGCTGATCATCAAACTGGCCAACGACATCGCCCGTGTGGTGAACAACGACCCAACCGTGCGGGGCCTGCTGAAGGTGGTGTTCCTGCCTAACTACAACGTCAGCCTGGCCGAGAGCATCATCCCGGCGGCGGACCTGTCGGAGCAGATTTCCACCGCCGGTTACGAAGCCTCGGGCACCAGCAACATGAAGTTCGGCCTCAATGGCGCATTGACCATCGGCACCCTGGACGGCGCCAACGTCGAGATGTGCGAGCAGGTGGGCGCCGACAACATGTTCATCTTTGGCCTGACCGCGCAGCAGGTCGAGGCGCGCAAGCGTGCCGGTGATTTTGGTGCCAGCGCCGCGATAGCCGCCTCCAACCGTTTGAGCGATGTGCTGCAGGCGATTCGCAGCGGGGTGTTCTCGTCGGATGACCCTGGCCGCTATGCGGGGCTGATCGACGGCCTGATCGCCCACGACCGCTTCCTGGTCTGTGCCGACTTCGATGCCTACTGGGATGCCCAGCGGCGCGTCGAGGAACTCTGGCACACGCCGCAGGAATGGTGGCGGGTCGCGGTGCTGAACACGGCGCGCATGGGCTGGTTCTCTTCGGACCGGACCATCCGCGAGTATGCGACCGATATCTGGAAGGCTCTGGATTGAGGTGAAGCATTCGCGGGTAAACCCGCTCCCACAGGAACCGCGCGGCCCTTGAAGGCGGTGGAGTTCCTGTAGGAGCGGGTTTACCCGCGAAAAGGACACTGCCGACAGCCGGCCAGGCCAGGGCTGAACTACAGACCTAATGTGCCGTCTGACTGCCCAGCGAGTCTCTTTGCTCGCTAGCATTCAACTCTCCCTGTAAACTGCGGGGGTTTTTCTCCCCCAATCCGTTCGGAGCCATACATGTCCCGCGTTACCCTGAGTCGCTATCTGATTGAGCAGACCCGCAGCAACAATACCCCTGCCGATCTGCGCTTCCTGATCGAAGTGGTGGCGCGTGCGTGCAAGGAAATCAGCCACCACGTGTCCAAAGGCGCCCTCGGCGGCGTGCTGGGCAGCATGGGCACTGAAAACGTGCAGGGCGAAGTGCAGAAGAAGCTGGACGTGATTTCCAACGACATCCTGCTCGAGGCCAACGAGTGGGGCGGCCACCTGGCCGGCATGGCGTCCGAAGAAATGGACAACGCCTACCAGATCCCGGGCAAATACCCGAAAGGCGCCTACCTGCTGGTCTTCGACCCGCTGGACGGTTCGTCGAACATCGACGTCAACGTGTCGGTCGGCACCATCTTCTCCGTACTGCGCTGCCCTAACCAGTACCTGAGCCAGAACGAAAGCCTGAACGAAGAAGCCTTCCTGCAGCCAGGTACCGAGCAGGTCGCCGCCGGTTACGCCATCTACGGCCCGCAGACCATGCTGATCCTGACCCTGGGTAACGGCGTCAAGGGCTTCACCCTGGACCGCGAACTGGGCAGCTTCGTCCTGACCCACGAGAACATTCAGGTTCCGGCCACCACCGCCGAATTCGCCATCAACATGTCCAACCAGCGCCACTGGGAAGCCCCGGTACAGCGCTACGTGGGCGAGCTGCTGGCCGGTGAGACCGGGCCGCTGAAAAAGAACTACAACATGCGCTGGATCGCCTCGATGGTGGCCGACGTGCACCGCATCCTGACCCGTGGCGGTCTGTTCATGTACCCGCGCGACGCTCGCGAGCCGAGCAAACCGGGCAAGCTGCGCCTGATGTACGAAGCCAACCCGATGTCGTTCATCATCGAACAGGCCGGCGGCGCCTCTACCAACGGTTACGATCGCATCCTCGACATCAAGCCAGAGAGCCTGCACCAGCGCGTGTCGGTCATCCTTGGCTCGAAGGAAGAGGTTGAGCGCGTTACCGCCTATCACAAGGAGTAAGTCATGCTCGCACCTTGGCAGCCGTTGCTGGAGTGGTGGTTCGGTTGGGGCACCAGCCCCCAGGCCGTGGCTGACGAGAAGAGCACGCTGTGGTTCGGCAAGCATCACGATGCCGAAGCCCAGGCGGTGTTTGGCGAGCTGGTCGAGCATGCCCTGGCGGGTGGGCTCGACGAGTGGCAGCAGAGCCCGCAAGGCTGGCTCGGCCTGCTGATCCTGCTGGACCAGCTGCCGCGCATGATCTACCGCGACACGCCGCGCGCCTTCGAAGGCGACCGGCGTGCCCAGGTGGTGGCCCTGCAAGGTTTGCAGAAGGGCTGGGACTACCAGCTGCTGCCGATCCAGCGGGTGTTCGTGCTGCTGGTGCTGGAGCATGCCGAAGTGCTGGACTGGCAGAACCTGTGCGTCGAGCGCTATCAAGTGCTGCTGGATGAACAGCCCGAGGCCAATCGACGCTTGTTCGAAGGCTTCCTCGACTATGCCGAGCAGCACCAACGGGTGATTGCACGGTTCGGGCGCTTCCCGCACCGCAACCTGATGCTGGAGCGGCCGAGTACCAGCGAAGAGATGGACTTTTTGCTGGAGCCTGGTTCCAGGTTCTGACTCAAGGGCCTCTTCGCGGGTGAACCCGCTCCCACAGGTACACCGCTGAACTCAAGCTCAACGGGTACTTGTGGGAGCGGGTTTACCCGCGAAGAAGGCACCGCCGATTTTCAGATCCTGAAGCTCCCCACCAGGTGTTTCAACCGCTCGACCTGGCGCTCCAGGTCGGTGCAGGCACGCAAGGTGCTCTGCAGGTTCTGCACCCCTTCCTGATTCAGCGTATTGATTTCGGTGATGTCGACATTGATCGATTCGACCACGGCTGTCTGTTCTTCCGTGGCGGTCGCGACCGACTGGTTCATGCCATCGATTTCGCCAATGCGCTGGGTCACGCTGCCCAGTCGCTCACCCGCCTGGTTGGCGATCCCCACGCTGTGGTCGCTGTGCTGGCGGCTCTGGTTCATGGTGCTGACTGCCATCTGGGCGCCGGCTTGCAACTCCTCGATCAAGCGCTGCACTTGCTGCGCCGACTCCTGAGTACGGTGGGCCAGGTTGCGCACTTCGTCGGCAACCACGGCAAACCCACGCCCGGCTTCACCGGCGCGGGCCGCTTCGATCGCAGCGTTCAACGCCAGCAGGTTGGTCTGCTGGGAAATGCCGCTGATCACATCGAGAATCTGGCCGATGTTGGCGGTGTGGGCATTCAGGGTTTCGATGTTGCCGCACGAATCGCTGATGCGCGACGACAGCTGGTTCATCACGTCGATGGTGCGCCCGACCACCTGCTGGCCGTCTTCGGCCAGGCCACGCGCCTCGCTTGAGTGCTGCGAAGCCAGCGCCGCATTCTGGGCGATTTCCTGCGCGGCGGCGCCGAGCTGGTTGATGGCGGCGGCCACGCTGCTGGTGCGGCTGGACTGCTGGTCGGCGTTGTGGATCGAGGCATTCGAAGCGCTGACTACTTGCGTCGCCACTGCATTGACTTGGCCGGTGGCCGAGGCCACTTCACGGATCGACTCGTGAATACGCTCGACGAAGCGGTTGAACGACTGGCCAAGGCTGCCGAACTCGTCCTGGGCGTGAATGGTCAGGCGCCGGGTCAGGTCGCCTTCGCCCTCGGCGATGTCATGCATGGCGCGGCCCATCAGGTGCAGCGGTTCCATCAGTACGCGGATCAGCAGGCCGAGCAGGGCGATGATCACCAGCACGGCAATCAGCGTTGCCACGATGGCCGAGGTGCGCAGCTCGCTGAGCATGGCGAATGCCGCATCCTGGTCGACCACCAGGGCGACGTACCAGTCTGCCGAAGGCACGCCGTCGACGTGGGTGAAGCTGATGAACTGCTTGCGCCCGTCCAGCTCCACTTCCTTCAGGCCGTTGCCGATGCGTGGTGTGTCGCTGGGGTAAACGTCGGCCAGGGTCTTGAGCGCCAGGTCGGCCTTGGGGTGGATCAGAATCTTGCCTTCGCCGTTGACGATGAAGGCGTGGCCGTGGCCATCGAAGTCGAGGGTGTTGATCAGGCTGCTGATCGTTTGCAGGTCGGTGTCGACGCCGCTGACGCCAATCAGCCTGCCCGCTTGCTGCACGGGCGTGGCCAGGGTGATCACCAGTTTGCCGGCAGAAGCCGAGATGTACGGCTCGGTAACGATAGTCTGGTTGGCGGCGGTGGCCGCTTTGTACCAGCCGCGTACGCGCGGGTCGTAGTCGGCGGCGCGGTTGCCGACCGGGACCGATTGCATGCTGCCGTCCTGGCCGCCGAAGTAGGTGAGCTGGAAGTTGCGGCCATACACCGGCAGCGCCAGGCTGCGGTCGAGGCTGGCTTTGTGAGACCCATCGACAGCGACCTGTTGCGCGAGCGAGTCGAGCAGCTGGATGCGGCTGTCGAGCCAGTTACGAATGTTACCGGCAGTGAGGCTGCCGAGGTCTTGCAGGTTGGTCTGGGTATCGCTGCGCAGGGACTGGCGTTGGCGATAGTCGTTGAACAGTACGAAACAGGTAAAGGCGAAGGCCACCACCAGGGCGGCGGCCAGCAGAATCTTGTGGCTGAACTTCAGGTTCTTGGTCATTTTTTTGTGGTCTGCACAAGGCAAGGCGGAGGAGGGGCTGCGACCACGCGTCACAGCGTGCTCGCTGTGTCGACGCGGCGTGGCAAAACATTAATCGTTTGCGCGGCGCCAGCCGACCAACGGTGTAGAACGAAAGGGGGGTTGCAAGGGAACCAGGGAGGGATTTTCCCGTCGAAGGTCACTGCAGGCCACTCGCCTGCATCCACCTTTCAGGAGTGTCCCTTCATGTCGTTGCGTTCCCTCGCCCTGTTGTCCTTGTGCGTCGTCCTGACTGCGTGCAGCAAGATCAATCAGGAAAACTATTCCAAGCTCAAGGCCGGCATGAACAAGGCCGAGGTCGAGCAACTGCTCGGCACGCCCACCGAGTGCTCTGGCGCACTGGGCATGAGCAGCTGCACCTGGGGGGACGAGAAGAGCTTCATCAGCGTGCAGTACGCAGCTGACAAGGTATTGATGTACTCAGGGCAGGGCCTCAAATGACGCGTCTGCACCTGCTGCTGGGGTTGTGCCTGGTGATGCTGTTGGGTGGCTGCGCCACCTCGGCCAACGACCCGCTGGCGCCGAAGACCGCCGGTAACGTCGACCTCAAGCGGTACCAGGGCAAGTGGTATGAGCTGGCGCGGTTGCCGATGCCTTATCAAAGCGAGTGCGCCCAGTCCGAGGCGCATTACAACCTCAAGCCTGACGGCTCGTACGGCGTGCTTAACCGCTGCCGCACGATGGGGGATGAGTGGCTGCGCGCCGAGGGCCATGCCAACATCCAGCAGCCGGGGCATACCGACAGGTTGTGGGTGGAGTTCGACAACTGGTTCACCCGCCTGGTGCCGGGCCTGACCAAGGGTGAATACTGGATTCTGTACGTGGACGAGCGCTACCGCACGGCAATCGTCGGCAGCCCGGACCGCAAGTACCTGTGGATACTCTCGCGCACGCCGTCATTACCGGCATGGGAGCGCGAGAACCTGCTGGCCAAGGCGCGGCAGCAGGGTTATGACACCAGCCGGCTGATCTGGCGCATGGCGGACAAGCAGATCGTGCAGATGCATTGAGGCGCCTGTACCGGCCCTATCGCCGGCAAGCCGGCTCCCACAGGTACCGCAGCGCCGCCGTACCCTGTGGGAGCCGGCTTGCCGGCGATAGAGCCCTCAGGAACAACCTCAACCCAGCAGCTGGCGCAACACCTCGACAAACGCCAGCGCGCTTTGCTCTTCCTGCCCGTGCCGCCCCTGGCGCACCACCCACTTCCCATTCACCATCACATCGCGCACCTGGCGATCGCCCCCGGCGAACAGCCAGCGGTTGAGGATCGCGTCGCCATCGGCTATGGCGATATACGGGTCTTGCCCATCGAGCACCAGCCAGTCGGCACGCTTGCCCACTGCCAGCTCGCCAATCGGTTGACCCAACGCCTGTGCACCGCCGCTCAATGCCGCGTCATACAGGGTGCGCCCGACCATAGGTTGGTCATTGCGATACAGCCGGTTGCGCCGCTGGTCACGCAGGCGTTGGCCGTATTCCAGCCAGCGCAGCTCCTCGACCACGCTGAGTGACACATGGCTGTCGGAACCGATGCCCATGCGCCCACCCTGGGCCAGGAAGTCCACGGCCGGGAAAATACCGTCACCCAGGTTGGCCTCGGTGGTCAGGCACAACCCTGCCACCGCTTTACTGCGGGCCATGGCCGCCACTTCTTCAGGTTGCGCGTGGGTGGCATGCACCAGGCACCAACGTGCATCCACCGGCACATGCTCATACAGCCATTGCAGCGGACGCAGGCCGCTCCAGGCCAGGCAGTCGTCGACCTCTTTCTGTTGCTCGGCAATATGGATATGAATGGGGCATTGCTGATTGCCGGCGGCCAGCACTTCGCTGATCTGCCCGGGAGTGACCGCGCGCAACGAGTGAAAGCACAGGCCCAACTGCTGCGCAGGTTGCGCCGCCAGCACCGGTGCCAGTTGCGCTTGCAGTTGCAGGTACTGCTCGGTGGAGTTGATGAAGCGCCGCTGCCCTTCGTTGGGTGCCTGGCCGCCGAAACCGGCGTGGCTGTACAGCACCGGCAGCAAGGTCAGGCCAATACCGCTGCTGGCCGCCGCAGCGCTGATGCGGCGGGACAGTTCGGCCGGGTCGGCGTAGGCATTGCCCGCGTGATCATGGTGCACATAATGAAATTCGGCGACCGAGGTATAGCCGGCCTTGAGCATCTCGATGTACAGCTGGCGGGCAATGACTTGCAGTTGCTCTGGCGTTATCTTGCCGACCAGGCGATACATGAGCTCGCGCCAGGTCCAGAAGCTGTCGTTGGGATTGCCCGCTACTTCCGCCAGGCCCGCCATGGCGCGTTGGAACGCATGCGAGTGCAGGTTGGGCATACCGGGCAGGACAGGCCCGCTGAGGCGTTCGGCGCCTTCGGCACTGGCGTCGACTTCGACCGCTGCAATATGGCCATTCACGGCCACCTCGAAACGGACATTGTGCGCCCAACCATTGGGCAGGAGGGCACGTTCGGCGTAGTAGGCGGGCATTGCGCTATCCTGTTATTGTTCAACTTGTATATACATATACAGCCGTTTGCCTGCCGGGTAAACTCCGGCAAGCTACCGTTCAACCCATTAGCACAAGGATCAAACGCCGTGCCGACACCTCCTGTCTCCGCGCTGGTAGCCCAGATGGGCGAGGGCCCGGCGCCGCTATACGCCCGGGTCAAACAGATGATCATCCAGCACATCGAGAATGGCAGCTGGCCGCCGCACCACCGGGTGCCGTCGGAGAGCGAGCTGGTCAGCCAACTGGGCTTTAGCCGCATGACCATCAACCGTGCATTGCGCGAACTCACCGCCGAGGGGCTGCTGGTGCGCATGCAGGGCGTCGGCACCTTCGTTGCCGAACCCAAGACCCGCTCGGCGCTGTTCGAGGTCAACAACATCGCCGACGAGATCGCCGCGCGTGGCCACCAGCATAGCTGCCAGGTCATTACCTTGGCCGAAGAGGCGGCCGGTTCCGAGCGCGCCCTGGCCCTGGACATGCGCGAAGGCCAGCGGGTGTTTCATTCGTTGATCGTGCATTTCGAGAACGGCGTACCGGTGCAGATCGAAGACCGCTACGTCAACGCGCTGATCGCCCCGGACTACCTCAAGCAGGACTTCACCCGGCAGACGCCCTACGCCTACCTGTCCCAAGTGGCTCCGCTGACTGAAGGCGAGCACGTGGTCGAGGCCATTCTTGCCGAGCCGGATGAATGCCAATTGCTGCAGATCGAGCGTGGCGAACCTTGCCTGCTGATCCGCCGCCGCACCTGGTCCGGTCGCCAGCCGGTGACCGCGGCGCGGTTGATCCACCCCGGTTCTCGTCATCGCCTGGAAGGACGTTTCAGCAAATGAGCCAACTGCAGTGGTTGCGTGCCCAGGACTACCCGCGTATGCCGTGGAAGAACGGCGGTGGGTTTACCGAAGAGATCACCCGCGATGCGGGCGACGGGCTGGATGGCTTTGGCTGGCGCCTGTCGATTGCCGATATCGAGGCGTCTGGCGGCTTCTCCAGTTTTGCCGGTTACCAGCGCATCATCACTGTGCTGCAGGGCGATGGCATGCGCTTGACGGTGGATGGCGCACACAGCCGGCCGCTGCTGCCATTCGATGCTTATGCGTTCAGTGGTGAGAGCCAAGTCAGCTGCACGTTGCTGGGCGGGGCGATTCGCGACTTCAACCTGATCTATGCGCCTGGGCGTTACCGGGCGCGGTTGCAGTGGTTCAACGGGGGAAGCCGGTTGTTCAGTGCTGCCAGTAACGTGCTTGTGTTCAGTGCTCAGGCGCAGTTGCAGGTGAGTCTCGATGGCCAGGCGCAGCCGGCGCTGGGGCTTTATGACTGCTTGCAGTTGAGCGGTAACGATCGTCTGCTGGAAGTGGACGTGTTGGGCCGCTGCTGTGTCATCGAGTTGACCCAGCTCTTCTAGTGATGCCACGGGCCTCTTCGCGGGTAAACCCGCTCCCACAGGTACCCCACAGTTTTCCAGGCCTGTGGAATACCTGTGGGAGCCGGCTTGCCGGCGATGAGGCCTGGACAGCCAACACAAAAGTTACCCGGTAACGCTCCAAAACCGCCCCCGCTGTTACCGATCGCCCCAAGATGGCGCAATGCTGTCTACCTGCTGATCCCTCTCCCTCGCACCCTCCCAGTTTTTTCCCATTTCCTGAAACCCTTGATCCACGAGGGCTGCAACTCCTTGGATGTACCTGCAAAAAACACACGGGCTCAACTTGGCAATTCAATTGCATATGCTTGTATGTACAAGTAAAGCCAAGTGCGCGAAAGTGGATAGGCCGTCCCCATTCGCGCTGTACGCACCCGAGGAGCACTTTTCGTGACTGACAACAAACTCAACAAATTCCGTGACGTCGAGATCCGCGCCCCGCGTGGCAACAAGCTGACGGCCAAAAGCTGGCTGACCGAAGCGCCGCTGCGCATGCTGATGAACAACCTCGACCCGCAGGTTGCCGAAAACCCTAAAGAGCTGGTGGTCTACGGCGGCATTGGCCGCGCCGCGCGCAACTGGGCCTGCTACGACAAGATCGTCGAGAGCCTGACCAACCTGAACGACGATGAAACCCTGCTGGTGCAGTCGGGCAAGCCGGTCGGCGTATTCAAGACCCACGCCAACGCCCCGCGCGTACTGATCGCCAACTCCAACCTGGTGCCGCACTGGGCCAACTGGGAACACTTCAACGAACTGGATGCCAAGGGCCTGGCCATGTACGGCCAGATGACCGCCGGCAGCTGGATCTACATCGGCAGCCAGGGCATCGTCCAGGGCACTTACGAAACCTTCGTCGAGGCTGGCCGCCAGCACTACGGTGGCAGCCTGAAAGGCAAGTGGGTACTGACCGCAGGCCTGGGCGGCATGGGCGGCGCCCAGCCACTGGCCGCGACCCTGGCCGGTGCCTCCTCGCTGAACATCGAATGCCAGCAGAGCCGCATCGACTTCCGCCTCGACACCCGTTATGTCGACGAGCAAGCCAAGGACCTCGACGACGCCCTGGCCCGCATCGCCAAGTACACCGCCGAAGGCAAGGCCATCTCCATCGCCCTGCATGGCAACGCTGCCGAGATCCTGCCAGAGCTGGTCAAGCGTGGCGTGCGCCCGGACATGGTCACCGACCAGACCAGCGCCCACGACCCGCTCAATGGTTACCTGCCAGCCGGCTGGACCTGGGAGCAGTACCGCGACCGCGCTCAGACCGAGCCAGCTGCCGTGGTGAAGGCCGCCAAACAATCCATGGCCGTGCACGTGCAGGCCATGCTCGACTTCCAGAAGCAAGGCGTGCCGACTTTCGACTACGGCAACAACATCCGCCAGATGGCCAAGGAAGAGGGCGTTGCCAATGCGTTCGACTTCCCAGGCTTCGTCCCGGCCTATATCCGCCCGCTGTTCTGCCGCGGTATCGGCCCGTTCCGTTGGGCGGCGCTGTCCGGCGATGCCGAAGACATCTACAAGACCGACGCCAAGGTCAAGGAACTGATCCCCGACGACGCCCACCTGCACCGCTGGTTGGACATGGCCCGCGAGCGCATCAGCTTCCAGGGCCTGCCGGCGCGTATTTGCTGGGTTGGCCTGGGCCTGCGCGCCAAGCTGGGCCTGGCGTTCAACGAAATGGTGCGCAGCGGTGAGCTGTCGGCACCGATCGTCATTGGCCGCGACCACCTCGACTCGGGCTCGGTGTCCAGCCCCAACCGCGAAACCGAAGCCATGCAGGACGGCTCGGACGCCGTGTCCGACTGGCCGCTGCTCAACGCCCTGCTGAACACTGCCAGCGGCGCGACCTGGGTGTCGCTGCACCACGGCGGCGGCGTGGGCATGGGCTTCTCGCAGCACTCGGGCATGGTGATTGTGTGTGACGGCACGGACGAAGCCGCCGAGCGTATCGCCCGCGTGCTGACCAACGACCCGGCCACCGGGGTGATGCGCCACGCCGATGCGGGTTACCAGATTGCGATCGACTGCGCCAAAGAGCAGGGGTTGAACCTGCCGATGATTACTGGCTGACAGGCCCTGAGGGCTGCTGTGCAGCCCATCGCCGGCAAGCCGACTCCCACAGGGCTACACGCTGTTCATGTGGGAGCCGGCTTGCCGGCGATGGGTCGCGAAGCGGCCCCAAAATGGCCATTTCCTTGCAAGGACTGCCGATTTCCACTTTCAAGTTTGGGAGCGTCACGCAATGAAAACCAACAAGACCTTGCTTGCCTCGCTGTTCGCCCTCGGCCTGCTCGGCGCTGCCGGCAGCAGCCAGGCCGCCGGCTGGTGCGAGTCTGGCAAGCCGGTGAAGTTCGCCGGGCTGAACTGGGAAAGCGGCATGCTGCTGACCGACGTGATGCAATTCGTGCTGAAGAACGGCTACGGCTGCGAAACCGACAGCCTGCCCGGCAACTCCATCACCATGGAAAACGCCCTGGGCACCAATGACATCCAGGTGTTCGCCGAAGAGTGGGTCGGCCGCAGCGAGGTCTGGAAGAAGGCCGAGGCCGCCGGCAAGGTGGTTGGCGTCGGCGCCCCGGTGGTGGGTGCTGAAGAAGGCTGGTACGTACCCCGCTACGTGATCGAGGGCGACGCCAAGCGCAAGCTCGAAGCCAAGGCGCCCGACCTGAAGACCGTGGCGGACCTGGCTAAATATTCCAGCGTGTTCAAAGACCAGGAAGAACCGAGCAAAGGCCGCTTCTACAACTGCCCGGCCGGTTGGACCTGTGAACTGGACAACAGCAAGATGCTCAAGGACTACGGCCTGGAAAGCAGCTACACCAACTTCCGCCCTGGCACCGGCCCGGCTCTGGATGCCGCAGTGCTGTCGAGCTACAAGCGCGGTGAGCCGATTCTCTTCTACTACTGGACCCCGACCCCGCTGATGGGCCAGGTCGACCTGGTCAAGCTGCAGGAAAAAGAGGGTGTGGATAAGTCCGTGTCGATCAAGGTCGGCCTGTCGAAAACCTTCCACGAACAAGCCCCCGAACTGGTCGCGGTGCTGGAAAAGGTCAACCTGCCAATCGACCTGCTGAACCAGAACCTGGCGCGCATGACCAAGGATCGGATCGAGTCGCCCGCGCTGGCCAAGGCGTTCCTCAAGGAACATCCTGAAGTCTGGCAGGCGTGGGTTAGCGAAGATGCTGCCAAGAAGATCAACGCGGCGCTCTGAGCGTCCTCAGCTGATGAGTGAACCCCATGTTTCCTGACAACCTGACATTCTCCATCGCCGATTGGGTCAACGGCTGGGTCGACGCCCTGGTGACCAACTATGGCGACGTGTTCCGGCACATCTCCGATACCTTGTTGTGGGCCATCGTCAGCCTCGAAGGCGCGCTGCGCGCCACGCCGTGGTGGCTGATGCTGGGCGTGGTGGCATTGATCGCCTGGCACGCCACCCGGCGCATCCTGCCGACGCTGGTGATCACCGGCCTGCTGTTTCTGGTAGGCGCCGTCGGCCTGTGGGACAAGCTGATGCAAACCCTGGCGCTGATGTTGGTGGCGACGCTGATCTCGGTGCTGGTGGGCATCCCGCTGGGCATCCTGTCGGCGCGCAGCAACCGCCTGCGCGCGGTGCTGATGCCGCTGCTGGACATCATGCAGACCATGCCCAGCTTCGTGTACCTGATCCCGGTGCTGATGCTGTTCGGCCTGGGCAAGGTGCCGGCGATCTTCGCCACGGTGATCTACGCCGCGCCACCACTGATCCGCCTGACCGACCTGGGGATTCGCCAGGTAGACGGCGAGGTGATGGAGGCGATCAACGCCTTTGGCGCCAACCGCTGGCAGCAGCTGTTCGGCGTGCAGCTGCCGCTGGCCCTGCCGAGCATCATGGCCGGTATCAACCAGACCACCATGATGGCCCTGTCGATGGTGGTGATCGCCTCGATGATCGGCGCCCGAGGCCTGGGCGAAGACGTGCTGGTGGGCATCCAGACCCTCAACGTCGGCCGCGGCCTTGAAGCAGGCCTGGCCATCGTCATTCTCGCGGTGGTGATCGACCGCATTACCCAGGCCTATGGCCGGCCACGCCATGAGGTGAGCAAATGAGCACGCAGCCGATCAGCAAGATCGAAGTGAAGAACGTCTTCAAGATCTTCGGCGACCGCGCCGCCGAGGCCCTGCAGTTGATCCGCAACAACCAGAGCAAGGAGCAGGTGCTGTCGCAGACTGGCTGCGTGGTTGGGGTCAACGACCTGTCGCTGTCCATCGGCAGCGGCGAGATCTTCGTCATCATGGGCCTGTCCGGCTCGGGCAAATCGACCCTGGTGCGCCACTTCAACCGCCTGATCGACCCCACCAGCGGGCAGATCCTGGTCGATGGCGAGGACATCCTGCAGTACGACATGCAAGCCCTGCGCGAATTTCGCCGGCGCAAGATCAGCATGGTGTTTCAGAGCTTCGGCCTGCTGCCGCACCGCAATGTGCTGGACAACGTCGCCTACGGCCTGAAGGTGCGCGGCGAAAGCAAGCAGCTGTGCGCCGAGCGTGCCCAGCAGTGGATCGAGACCGTAGGCCTGAAGGGCTACGAGAAGAAGTACCCGCACCAGCTGTCGGGTGGCATGCGCCAGCGCGTCGGCCTGGCCCGCGCGTTGGCGGCGGACACCGACATCATCCTCATGGACGAAGCCTTCAGCGCCCTCGACCCGCTGATCCGCGCAGAGATGCAGGACCAGTTGCTGGAACTGCAGAAAACCCTGCACAAGACCATCGTGTTCATCACCCATGACCTGGACGAAGCCGTGCGCATCGGCAACCGCATCGCCATCCTCAAGGACGGCCGGCTGATCCAGGTGGGCACGCCGCACCAGATCCTCCACAACCCGGCCGACGAATATGTCGACCGCTTCGTCCAGCGCCGCGCGGTCGCGGTATGAGGAGCAGCATGTCGCACGTTGAAACCGTTGTCTTCGAAGGTGCCGCGCTGCGCTGGCAGGACATCGCCGCCGTGGCCCGCCATGGCGCGCGCCTTGAACTGGCGCCGCAAGTCTGGGCGCGCATCGACAATGCCCAGGCGATCGTCCGCCATATCGTCGAAAGCGGTGAACGCGCCTACGGCGTGAACACCGGCCTGGGCGCGCTGTGCAATGTGTCGCTGCAGGGCGAGCAGCTCAGCCAGCTGTCGCGCAACACCTTGCTCAGCCATGCCTGCGGTGTCGGCCCGGCACTGCCCGATGAGCAAACCCGGGCGATCATCTGCGCCGCCATCGCCAACTACAGCCACGGCAAGTCGGGCATCCAGCGCAGCGTGGTCGAGGCGCTGCTGGCGCTGCTCAACCACGGCATCACCCCGCAAGTGCCGTCGCAGGGCTCGGTCGGCTACCTGACCCACATGGCCCATGTCGGCGTGTGCCTGCTGGGCATCGGCAAGGTCAGCTACCGTGGGCAGATTGTCGACGCCGCCGAGGCGCTGGCCGCCGAAGGGTTGGCCCCGGTGCAACTGGGCGCCAAGGACGGCCTGTGCCTGGTCAACGGCACGCCGTGCATGACCGGGCTGGCCAGCCTGGCGCTGGACGATGCCAGCCGCCTGCTGCAGTGGGCTGACGTGATCGGCGCCATGAGTTTCGAGGCGCTGCGCGGCCAGATCGCCGCCTTCGACCCCGAGATCATCGCGCTCAAACCGCACCCGGGCATGCAACTGGTGGGCGAGAACCTGCGCGCCTTGCTGGCGGACAGCGAAGTGATCGCCACCAGCAAGGGCATCCGCACCCAGGACGCGCTGAGCATCCGTTCGATCCCACAGGTGCACGGCGCCGCGCGTGACCAGTTCGCCCACGCTGTGAAGCAGATCGAAGCCGAGCTCAACGGCGCCAACGACAACCCACTCTTGTTAGGTACCCCGGACAACTTCCGCGTGGTCTCCCAGGCCAACCCCCACGGCCAGTCGGTGGCGATGGCCGCCGACCTGCTGGCGATTGCCATGGCCGAGATCGGCTCGATTGCCGAGCGCCGCCTGGACCGCCTGGTCAACCCGCATGTCAGTGGCCTGCCGGCATTCCTCGTCAGCAACCCTGGGGTCAACTCGGGGATGATGATCGCGCAGTACGTCGCTGCCTCGCTTTGCGCGCAGAACCGCCAGCTGGCGCAACCGGCAGTGCTCGACAACTACGTCACCTCCGGCCTTCAGGAAGACCACCTGAGCCTGGGCACCAATGCCGCGCTCAAGCTGCACCAGGTGCTGGAAAACTGCACCCAGGTGCTGGCCATCGAATACCTGCTGGCCGCCCAAGCTTTCGAATTCCTCAAGGCACAGCGTTTCGGCGCTGGCACCGATGCCGCCTGGCGCCTGCTGCGCGAGCAGGTGCCAGCGTACCTGGAAGACCGCTGGCTGGCCCCTGACATCGCCCGCGCCGCCGCGCTGCTGAAACTTTCGCAAGGGCCGCAGCCTGTGCTGCCGGCCCTGCACTGAACAATTAAAAGGAGAATGCACATGGAAGCCCTGAACCTCATCCCTGGCCAACTGACCTTGGCCCAACTGCGCCGCATCCATCACGCGCCGCTGCGCCTGAGCCTGGATGCCAGCGCCGATGCCGCCATCGAAGCCAGCGTGGCCGTGGTCGAACGGATCATCGCCGAAGACCGCACCGCCTACGGCATCAACACCGGTTTTGGCTTGCTGGCCTCGACCCGCATCGCCAGCCACGACCTGGAAAACCTGCAGCGCTCGCTGGTGCTGTCGCACGCCGCGGGTATCGGTGCGCCGCTGGACGACGCCATGGTGCGGCTCATCATGGTGCTGAAGATCAACAGCCTCAGCCGTGGTTTTTCCGGCATCCGCCGCAAGGTCATCGATGCCTTGATCACCCTGGTCAATGCCGAGGTCTACCCACATATCCCGCTCAAGGGGTCGGTGGGTGCCTCCGGTGACTTGGCGCCGCTGGCGCACATGTCGCTGGTGCTGCTGGGCGAAGGCAAGGCGCGTTACAAGGGTGAATGGCTGCAGGCCAGCGAGGCTCTGGCGGTCGCTGGGCTGGAGCCGCTGACCCTGGCCGCCAAGGAAGGCCTGGCGCTGCTCAACGGCACTCAGGCATCCACCGCCTACGCCCTGCGCGGCCTGTTCCAGGCTGAAGACCTGTATGCCGCGGCCATCGCCTGCGGCGGCCTGACTGTCGAGGCGGTGCTGGGTTCGCGCTCACCATTCGACGCACGCATCCATGACGCGCGCGGCCAGCGCGGTCAGATCGATACCGCCGCGTGTTTCCGCGACCTGCTGGGCGAGTCCAGCGAGGTGTCGCAGTCGCACAAGAACTGCGGCAAGGTTCAGGACCCGTACTCGCTGCGCTGCCAGCCACAAGTCATGGGGGCGTGCCTGACTCAGCTGCGCCAGGCCGCAGAGGTGCTGGCGATCGAGTCCAACGCAGTGTCGGACAACCCGCTGGTGTTTGCCGCCGAAGGCGATGTGGTATCGGGCGGCAATTTCCACGCAGAACCCGTGGCAATGGCTGCCGACAACCTGGCCTTGGCCATTGCTGAAATCGGCTCCCTGAGCGAACGCCGCATCTCGCTGATGATGGACAAGCATATGTCTCAGCTACCGCCGTTCCTGGTGAAGAACGGCGGGGTCAACTCCGGCTTCATGATTGCCCAGGTGACTGCGGCGGCCCTGGCCAGCGAGAACAAGGCCCTGTCGCACCCGCACAGCGTCGACAGCCTGCCCACCTCGGCCAACCAGGAGGACCATGTGTCCATGGCGCCGGCGGCGGGCAAGCGCTTGTGGGAGATGGCCGAGAACACGCGTGGGGTGCTGGCCATCGAGTGGCTGGGCGCGTGCCAGGGGTTGGACCTGCGCGAGGGGCTGAAGACTTCGAGCAAACTGGAGACGGCGCGCCAGGTGCTGCGCCGCGAAGTGCCGCACTATGACCACGACCGGTTCTTCTCGCCGGATATCGAAGTGGCCAGTGCGTTGTTGGCAGAAGGCAAGCTGACCGGTTTGTTGCCGGCTGGGGTGCTGCCGAGCCTGTGACACCGCCGGGGCCGCTGTGCGGCCCATTCGCGGGGCAAGCCCGCTCCCACAGGTTCAGCGCCGTTCAAAATGGCAGCGGAGTAACTGTGGGAGCGGGCTTGCCCCGCGAATGGGCTGCACAGCAGCCCCAGAATGCACCGCAAAACAACAATAAGGACGCGACATGCAACCAGCACAAGGACTCCATCGTGGCCTCACGGCCCGCCACATCCGCTTCATGGCCCTCGGTTCGGCCATTGGCACCGGCCTGTTCTACGGCTCCGCCTCGGCCATCCAGATGGCCGGCCCGGCCGTGCTGCTGGCCTACCTGATTGGCGGCACCGCAGTGTTCATGGTGATGCGGGCACTGGGCGAGATGGCTGTGCACAACCCGGTGGCCGGCTCCTTCGGCCAGTACGCCAGCACCTACTTGGGCCCCATGGCCGGGTTCATCCTCGGTTGGACCTATGCTTTCGAGATGATCATCGTCTGCATTGCCGATGTCACCGCGTTCGGGATCTACATGGGCTTCTGGTTCCCCGAGGTGCCGCGCTGGATCTGGGTGCTGGGCATCGTGTTCCTGATCGGCGGGCTGAACCTGTGCAACGTCAAGGTGTTCGGCGAGATGGAGTTCTGGCTGTCGCTGCTCAAGGTCGGCGCCATCGTCGCGATGATCCTCGCGGGGCTCGGCATCATGGCGTTCGGCCTGGGCCAGGCGGGCACCGATACCGTGGTGGGGGTCAGCAACCTGTTCGAGCATGGCGGCTTCCTGCCCAATGGCGTCGGTGGCCTGATCGCCTCGTTCGCGGTGGTCATGTTCGCCTTCGGTGGCATCGAGATCATCGGCATCACCGCCGGTGAAGCCAAGGACCCGCAGCGCGTCATCCCCAAGGCGATCAACGCCGTGCCGCTGCGCATCCTGCTGTTCTACGTGCTCACCCTGTTCGTGTTGATGTGCCTGTACCCCTGGCCGCAGATCGGCAGCCAGGGCAGCCCGTTCGTGCAAATTTTCAGCAACCTGGGCATCGGTTCGGCGGCCGCGCTTCTCAACGTGGTGGTGATATCGGCGGCGGTCTCGGCGATCAACAGCGACATCTTCGGTGCCGGGCGCATGATGTACGGCCTGGCCCAGCAAGGCCAGGCACCGCGTGGGTTCGGCCGGCTGTCCAAACAAGGTGTGCCATGGCTGACGGTGCTGGTGATGGGCGCGGCGCTGCTGATCGGCGTGGTGCTCAACTACCTGATCCCGGAAAACGTGTTCCTGCTGATCGCTTCGATCGCCACCTTCGCCACGGTGTGGGTGTGGCTGATGATCCTGGTCACGCAGGTGGCCATGCGCAAGCGCATGAGCCGCGAAGAGGCCGCCAGCCTGCAGTTCCCCGTGCCGTTCTGGCCTTACGGGCCGGCCCTGGCCATTGCTTTCATGTTGTTCATTTTCGGAGTGCTCGGCTACTTCCCCGACACCCAGGCGGCGTTGCTCGTCGGTGTGGTGTGGGTGGTGTTCCTGGTGGTGTCCTACCGGCTGTGGTGCAAACCACGGGCCGGGCAGGGCGAGCCGGCCAGAGACCGCGCCGAGCTCCATCGCTAGTAACGGAGACTGTGTATGAGAACCCTCTGGCAGCACTGCCATGCAGCAACCATGGCCCAGGGCAGCTACTCGATCATCGAGGACGCAGCCATCGTCAGCAATGCCGGGTTGATCGAATGGATCGGGCCGCGTGCCGACGTGCCGGCGCTGGACATCACCCGCACCGTGGACCTCGGCGGCGCCTGGGTCACCCCGGGGCTGATCGACTGCCACACCCACGCGGTGTTTGGCGGCAACCGCAGTGGTGAGTTCGAACAGCGCCTGCAGGGCGTGAGCTATGCCGAGATCGCGGCGCAGGGCGGCGGTATCGCCAGCACCGTGCGGGCCACCCGCGCCGCCAGCGAGGATGAGTTGTTCGCCAGCGCCCGCCAGCGTGTGCAGGCCCTGATGCGCGATGGCGTGACCACGATCGAGGTCAAGTCCGGCTACGGCCTGGACCTGGCCAATGAGCGCAAGATGCTGCGTGTGGCCCGACGCCTGGCCGACGAGCTGCCGCTGGCGGTGCGTGCCACGTGCCTGGCCGCCCATGCGCTGCCGCCGGAATACGCCGGCCGGGCGGACGACTACATCGCACACATCTGCGACGAAATGCTGCCGGCCTTGGCCAAGGAAGGGCTGGTAGATGCTGTGGATGCCTTCTGCGAGCACCTGGCGTTTTCCCCGGCGCAGGTTGAACGGGTATTCATCAAGGCCCGTGAACTGGGCCTGCCGGTCAAGCTGCACGCCGAGCAGCTCTCGTCGCTGCACGGCTCCAGCCTGGCGGCGCGTTACCAGGCGCTGTCGGCCGACCACCTGGAGTTCATGACCGAGGAAGATGCCATTGCCATGGCCAAGGCCGGCACAGTCGCCGTGCTGCTGCCGGGCGCCTTCTACTTTCTGCGCGAGACCCAGCTGCCACCGATGGACGCCCTGCGCCGTCACGGCGTGAAGATCGCCCTGGCCAGCGACCTCAATCCCGGCACCTCGCCTGGGCTGTCGCTGCGGCTGATGCTGAACATGGGCTGCACGCTGTTCCGCATGACCCCGGAAGAAGCCCTGGCTGGCGTGACCACCCATGCCGCTACGGCGCTGGGCCTGGGCCACAGCCACGGCACGCTGGAAGCCGGCAAGGCGGCGGACTTCGTTGCCTGGCAGATCGAACGCCCTGCCGACCTGGCCTACTGGCTGGGCGGTGACCTGCCCAAGCGCGTGGTGCGCAAGGGCCACGAAATTTCCAACTGAGCGAGGCAAGATGGATAAGGTACTGAGTTTCCACCAGGGCCGTTTGCCCCTGCTGATCAGCATGCCCCACGCAGGCCTGAAACTGACCCCAGCCGTGCGCGATGGTCTGGTCGAGCCGGCACGCAGCCTGCCCGACACCGACTGGCATATCCCGCGCCTGTATGACTTTGCCCGCGAACTGGGGGCAAGCGTGGTGGCGGCGGAGTATTCACGCTTCGTCATCGACCTGAACCGGCCGGATGACGACAAGCCGCTCTACGCCGGGGCTACAACAGGTTTGTACCCGGCCACGCTGTTCGAGGGCGAGCCGCTGTTCAAGGAAGGCCAGGTGCCGTCTGCCGAAGAGCGCAAAGACTATCTGGAACAGATCTGGCGACCGTATCACCAGACCATTCAGGATGAGCTGGCACGCCTTCGCGATGAGTTCGGCTACGCACTGCTGTGGGATGCTCACTCGATCCGCTCGCTGATTCCGCACCTGTTCGATGGCAAGCTGCCGGACTTCAACCTGGGCACGTTCAACGGTGCCAGCTGCGATCCGCAGCTGGCCGAACGGCTGCGTGGCGTCTGCGCCGAGGCACCGGCCTACAGCCATGTGCTGAACGGGCGCTTCAAGGGCGGCCACATCACCCGCCACTATGGCGACCCGGTGCAGCACATCCACGCTGTGCAACTGGAGCTGGCGCAGAGCACCTACATGGAAGAGGTAGAGCCTTTTGCTTATCGAGAGGACCTCGCGCAGCCTACTCAAGTGGTGCTGCGCAAGCTGCTTGAGACGGTGCTGGCCTGGGGGCGTGAGCGTTACGGTCGCTAACCGCCTTCGTTGCACCTGCGCGGCATCTTGAGCAGACGCCGCGCAGGCAACCTGCGTTCAAGGCTGACGAGGACGGTGACCATGGGGGAGGTCGATCTTCATTTGCCCACCTTCCGTGTCGATGCGCTGGCGAATGTCTTGATCCAGCGGGTTTCCGCTGAGCGAGATGCGCGTGCTGTCGTTGTCGATCACCGGGACCTCGAGGATGGTATCCGGGAGCCTGCTCAGCCTGTTGTCATCAAGGTCCAGCGTTTGCGTCGGCATCACATCAAAAAGCCAGCCCGGCCACACCGCCATACCTGTGCTGCTCAGGGACAGGTGTGCCAACCGTCGCGCAACCTGGAAAGGCCCATGCAGCGCTGGGCTCAGCTGATTATCCGAAAGGTCCAATGACTCCAGTGCGGGTAGCTGGACGAGAAACGCCAGCGCATCGTCGTCGATCACAAGGCCCTGGTTGACCAACTCGAGCTCGTTCAATTCGGGCAGCTCGGCGAGTGCCCTGGGCGGGCTCTGGATCGACTGGGTGTTTTCATAGAGTGCCAACGTGCTGATGCGTGGGAGCCGCCTGATGAACGCCTCCAGTTGCGGCAGGGAGGCGTTGAATTGTTCCAGGATGAGGTAGTTCACCTGCTGATTGAAGAAGTCGGGTAGCGCGGGCGGGAAGTGTTCCAGCGACACATCCATCAAGTGCAACGGCGCTGAGCCCAGGTCACGAACCCGGGCTTCCCAGAAGCCGCTGAGGTCTCTGGCGAGGTTGGCCCTGCCGCCAACAGGCTCGTCCTCAAGGAGGGTGCTGTTAACCCACTGATCAAGTAGCTGGCGCAGTTCTGTGCGTTGATTGACGATTAATTGAAGGCTCGATTCAATCGCCGGCGTGAGGGTCAGATTGAAGTGGAACCTGCGCGGCGCGCCGTCTTCGCTGAAAGCCAGGTTACGTATCAGGTCTTCACCCAGGGGGTTGAGTTCGAGGGTTACTACGGTAGGTTGATTGGCACTGGCTTCGTTGTAGCGAAGAAAGTCAGGTACATGGGCAAGGTCGTTTTGACGCAGCGATAGCCACTCGATGTTATTCAGTGCAGCGGTGTGCAGCCACGTTGGCCATTCGCTCATGGCCATTCGCTCCAGCCCGAGGTATTGCAGGTGTGGTGTGCCGAATTGCCCCTGCAATTGCGCGTTCAGGGTGTTACCGCTCAGGTCCAGATAGCGCAGGTTCACAGGGTTGGCCAGTTGCCCGATTGCCTCGGCGCTGAGCGCCAGATTCTGGTTCACCACCCTCAGTTCGCGAAGATTGGGCAATCGCTCGTTGATGAGCCTGAAACTGTGCTGGAACCCTGAGGGGGGAGAATTCCAGGCGTATGGGCGTTCGATCGTCAGGCTTTGAAGATGTGGGAAGTGCTGGAGCAGATTGTTCAGCTGGGGCTCGACCTGCGCCACCTCCAAATTCCGCATCAGCGTATGATCCAGCCACACATCGTGCAGATACAGGCCCGTTACCGTTGAGGTGAAACTCGCCGGTAGTTGGCGGGGAAACTCTGCAAGGAAGGTCCTGCCAAGAAGCAGTGTTTGTCCCCATTCGTCATGGTCTGGAATGGCGTTGCCTACCCAGTGTCTCCATAGCGCCTGCTCGATCATGTCCCGGCTGTACCCGCGCGTTTGCGCATTCGCTATCTCGCTCGGGGCTGTTCGCCATTCATTCAGGCTGTTCTCAAGTTCGATGGCCGTTGCTACTGGAAGTTGAGCAATCCTGTTGGTGATTTCCTCATGTGTTATGGGCATTTCTGCCAGGATCGACAGTACCCAGTTGCTGATTGCCGGCTGCAGCCCCCTGGCTTCAAGTTGGCGGAGGTGACGATTGATGGCGTCGAGATGCCCCAGGTCATGAACTAACGGTGATGGGCTGGGGGATGGGCTCGGCGTTGGTGTGGGGCTCAACGGGTAGCCAAAGCGCCCATCGGCAAGGCGCATCGGGGAAACGAACGCGCGCCGCTGCATGCCAAGTGCCTTTCGCAGTTGCCCGCGCGCAATCGGTGGAGCCTGTCGGACCCGTTCACGCAAGGCCGCGGCATTGTTGATCTCGGCAATACCCAGCGCTTCCTGCAAGGCTCCGTAGATCGACTCATGTACCGGCAGCACGGCGCTGGAAGGGAAGGGGGCAGAAGCTGTATACCCGCCAGGGTAGCGGGTGATGATCCTGCGACGGCTTGCCTTGGCTGGCCCGATGCTGGCGAGCAGTGACGCCTTGCCCTTGCCCTCGAAGAACTCGAACCTCATTTCGCTTGGCCAATCTGCAAGCTGTGGCAGTGTGTGAAAAATCATCAGGTCGGTATCGGCGTTGCTCACCGATTCCAGGTACAGCCCTTCGTAAGCTCGCGTCAGCCGGATTTGCTCCTGATACTGGCGAATCTCCTCGCCAACGCGCAGGGGCACCTTGCCTTCGATCAGGGTCTGTAAATTCTCGGTAGTGCTGTTTCGTAGCAGTTCATCAGTGACTGCAGTGGGCAGCTGCGGATAAACCCGCTGAAGCACAGCAGCACCCTGTGAGGGCGTGACGGCAAGCATGCGGTAGCGCCTCAGGAACTCGGCCCTGCGCACCGGCAGCTCAGCGCCAGGAAGATCGCGGGCCACCTCCAGGTCAAGCCTGAAGCGTTGCATCGTGTCCTCCAGCAGCGCCGGCAGCCTTTCGTTATGGCTCAGCACCCTGCGTAGAACGCTTTCATCAATGCCCGTTGCACGCAGTATTTGTGTGGCGGTTTCATCGCTGAACGGTGCATTGAGATGCCCAAGCCGGCGGAACAATCGTAACCCTTGCCATTGCAGCGGCTTGTCCGCTGGGTGTAGCCACGCGCCTGCCCCGTTGTGGCGTAGCGGCGGTTCGTAGCTCAGTGCCTTGCTTGGGTGAACAACGCGGTAGGCGCCACTATCGGCGGCTTGTTTCACCGAGTAGTTATTGCCATCGAGTGCCAGCCAGGTTTTTCCATCATGGTGATACACGCCGAACTCATCCGGCGTGAGGCCGGCAGGCAGCACGATGTCATGGGCGAACGGCTGGAGGTCTGGATGCCATAGACGGCGGGTGCCGTCGGGCAGGACCACCGGTTCGAGTTCCTCGATGAACGAGGGTGTTTCCACCGGTATCCTCTCGGCGGCAGGTATGCCTGCGGCGGTGCCTGTTGCTGCGAGCGCCGCCGTGAATGCGACGTTCTCGACGATGTCCATCAAATAGCCGAGCGCCTGTTCGCGGTCACCGTCGGCCCAACTCTCGATGCCCTCGAACACCTCGTAGCTCAGCTGAATGGCCGAAAGCCCGAGCATCAGCTGCCCCAGGCCAGGTACCACGAATGCCCCGATACTCAGAGCGCCCATTGTCAGTTGGGCAAAGTAGGCCATTCGTTTTTCGGAGCTTTTCTGGTCTTCCTGGGCGGTGGACACGGCATGGAAAGCGGTATCGTCCAGGTGCCGTTGGCGCTTCTGGCTGACGAGTTGGTCGAGCAACGGGCGGTTGAAGGGCTGCAGCGTCACTGGTACCCACGCGTCGGGGTCACGTATGCGTTCGGCTTGTCCGCCTTGGTGCCCTGGCGACGGTACGAAGGTGTTCCAATCTATCGGTTGCAGGCAATCACGCAGTCTGTCGATGAAGGACGCACGGTCACGGGCAGGTACAGCCTGTAGCAGGTAGCGGACCTCCATGCTCCCCAATTGCTCACGCAGGTGCGCCTGCACTTCGGGAACGGTGGCGTGCACTTTCAAGGGAGCTGCCGCGCCCGGCAGGTAAGTGATCAGGACATTTTTGTACGGAAGCAGCGTTACGTCGTAGCTCAGCAGCCTTTCGGGAGAGGGCACGACACCGATGACCAGCGCGCCGGTAAACGAAACATCAAAGAGTTTCAGGAAGGCGCAGCGCAGGGGACGCTCCAGGTATTCGGCCTCACCGTCGCGGGCGAGTTTCAGCAGGGCCTCATACAGGGGCATGTCGAGCATGCCCTTAAGGTAGGCCCTGTGCAGCTCCAGGCACAAAGCATGCTGTTCGGCGCTTGCAAGCTTAGTGTTTGTGCCAGCAGCAGGGTTGAGGGTTGCAGCTACCAATGCCTGATACTGGCCACCGATATCCAGTTCGCGCACCAAAGACGCGAAATCCTGGGGGGCAAGCTCAAGCGTGTTACCGATGGGTTGCAAGCCTAGGAACTTATTGTTGTCCAGCACTACCGACTGCAGGGTTTGCCCATCCAGTCCTCCAGGCTGTGCCTCGGTGGCTTCGAAGTTCTGCAGGGCACAGTGCAACAAGGATTGGGTGGCGAGCTTGAATGCCCGATGGGTGCTGATGATCGGGTCGTTACCCATGCTCGCTTGGTAGGCCTCGGCCTTGCCCGCGTTGAACAGATAGGTCCGGCTGACATCCAGCCCCAGCCCGAAGCGTTCCTTTAGTGCCGAGGTCAGCAGTTGCATGGCGAACTGCTGCAGGTCGGGAAGCGTCTTGAATAGCGCATCAACCTCCTGCACGGCGCTCCGGTAGTCCGCATAGGCCTCGGCCAGCCCGCGAGCAACTGCCGGCTGCATCTGGCAGGCCTTGGCAAACCAGTCGGGCGGAGCGCCCAGCGCGGTACGTATGTGCTGATGTGTTTGCGCTGTAGCACTGACCATCCATGCAGGAATCTTGTCAGCAATCAGGGCTTGAGGGTGGGGAAGGTCGGTCATCTGAAAGCCTCGCTTGATGGAGCGGCGAGGCTATCCGGCGTGGCATGAGGCTTGTGCATAACATGATCTGGCCACAGACACATGCTCAAAGCGCAATTCAGGTTTATGATGCCCAACGGCAGACTTAATCCTCACACGGAGTGCGCAATGCAGACCCTCTACCCGCAGATCAAACCTTACGCCCGGCACGATCTGGCCGTGGAAGCGCCGCATGTGCTGTATGTCGATGAAAGCGGCTCGCCTGAAGGTCTGCCGGTGGTGTTCATCCACGGTGGCCCGGGCGCGGGTTGCGATGCCCAGAGCCGTTGCTACTTCGACCCCAACCTGTACCGCATCATCACCTTCGACCAGCGCGGCTGTGGCCGCTCCACGCCGCATGCGAGCCTGGAGAACAACACCACCTGGCACCTGGTCGAGGACCTGGAGCGCATCCGCGAGCACCTGGGTATCGACAAGTGGGTACTGTTCGGCGGGTCCTGGGGCTCGACCCTGGCCCTGGCCTATGCCCAGACCCACCCCGAGCGGGTTCACGGCTTGATCCTGCGCGGCATCTTCCTGTGCCGCCCGCAAGAGATCGAGTGGTTCTATCAGGAGGGTGCCAGCCGCCTGTTCCCCGATTACTGGCAGGACTATGTCGCGCCGATCCCTGCGGACGAGCGTGGCGACCTGGTCAAGGCCTTCCACAAGCGCCTGACCGGCAACGACCAGATTGCCCAGATGCACGCCGCCAAGGCTTGGTCCACCTGGGAGGGCCGCACGGCAACCCTGCGCCCCAACCCGCTGGTGGTCGACCGGTTCTCCGAGCCTCAGCGCGCGCTGTCGATTGCCCGCATCGAATGCCACTATTTCATGAACAACGCCTTCCTCGAGCCGGACCAGCTGATCCGCGACATGCCGAAGATCGCTCACCTGCCGGCCGTGATCGTGCATGGCCGCTATGATGTGATCTGCCCGCTGGACAACGCCTGGGCGTTGCACCAGGCCTGGCCGAACAGCGAGCTCAAGGTGATCCGCGACGCCGGCCATGCCGCGTCCGAACCGGGTATCACCGATGCCTTGGTGCGCGCCGCTGACCAAATGGCGCGGCGCTTGCTTGATCTGCCCCTGGAAGAAGCATGAAGGGGCTGCTGCAGCGCGTGCGTGGCGCGCGAGTAGAGGTGGCCGGCGAGATCGTCGGCGCCGTCGATCAGGGCTTGCTGGTGCTGGTGGCCGTCGAGCCTGAAGATACCCGCGAGCATGCCGATAAGTTGCTGCACAAGTTGCTCAACTATCGCGTGTTCAGCGATGAGCAGGGCAAGATGAACCTGTCGCTCAAGGATGTCGGCGGCGGCTTGCTGCTGGTGTCCCAGTTCACCTTGGCGGCTGACACGCGCAGCGGCATGCGGCCGGGCTTCTCGACCGCGGCACCGCCGGCGTTGGGCGCTGAATTGTTCGACTATCTTTTGCAGCAGGCCCAAGGCCAACATGCCAATGTGGCAAGCGGGCGCTTCGGTGCGGACATGCAGGTGCACCTGGTCAATGATGGCCCAGTGACATTTCTGTTACAAATATGAGGTAAAAAAACCCCTTGTTTATGGGTAAATCAGGGGTTTTGTACGATAAATAGTTGTTCCAGCCTGATGCGTTGTAACGCGACCTGCTGGATAATCGCGCGCTGCGTGGGCCTGCGTTCGCAGGTTCGTTCTACTCTGACTCGAGCATTGTCTGGAACCGTTTGGGGAATCATTACGCCCTCACGGGGTCCGAACAGTGCTCGCCAACCCGGCATTTGTCGCTGGCCGTTGGTTTCATGATCTGTTTTCGGCGAGGGTTGCTCGTGATTGTTAGTCCCCAAAAAGCATCAAGAATCCCCGGCATGCGGCTGCGCAAGGCCCTGATGGCCAGTGCGGCTCTGGTCGGCCTGATGAGCGCGGGCCAGCTGTGGGCATTCAATCTTGACGATGTTGCAGCCAAGGCAAAGGATCTGGCCGGCCAGAAGTACGAAGCCCCGAAAAGCAACCTGCCGGCCGTGTTCCGCGACATGAAGTTCGCGGACTACCAGAAGATCCACTTCCTGCAGGAAAAGGCCGAGTGGGCCAAGGACAAGACGCCGTTCAAGCTGTCCTTCTACCACCAGGGCATGCATTTCGACACGCCGGTGAAGATCAACGAGGTCACCGCCAGCAAGGTCGAGGAAATCAAGTACGACCCGAGCCGTTTCGAGTTCGGTGACGTGCCGCATGACCCGGAAACCACCAAGAACCTGGGTTACGCCGGTTTCCGCGTGCTGTACCCGATCAACAAGGCCGACAAGCAGGATGAAATCATGACCCTGCTTGGCGCCAGCTATTTCCGCGTGGTCGGCAAGGGCCATGTGTATGGCCTGTCGGCCCGTGGCCTGGCCATCGACACCGCGCTGCCGTCGGGCGAAGAGTTCCCGCGCTTCACCGAGTTCTGGGTCGAGAAGCCCAAACCGGCCGACAAGCACCTGGTGATCTACGCCCTGCTGGATTCGCCGCGCTCCACCGGCGCCTACAAGCTGATCCTGCGCCCAGGCAACGATACCGTGGTCGACGTACAGTCCCGCGTGTTCCTGCGTGACCACGTCAGCCGCCTGGGTGTCGCGCCGCTGACCAGCATGTACCTGTTCGGCCCTAACCAGCCGTCCAAGGTCATGAACTACCGCCCGGCTCTGCATGACTCCGAAGGCCTTTCGATTCATGCCGGCAACGGCGAGTGGCTGTGGCGCCCGCTGAACAACCCGAAACACCTGGCCGTGAGCAACTTCAGCGTCGAGAACCCGCGTGGTTTCGGCCTGATGCAGCGTCATCGCGACTTCAAGGACTACGAAGACCTCGACGACAACTACCAGAAGCGCCCAAGCGCCTGGATCGAGCCTAAGGGCGACTGGGGCAAAGGCACCGTCGATCTGGTCGAGATCCCGACCGCCGACGAAACCAACGACAATATCGTTGCATTCTGGAGCCCGGAAACCCTGCCGGAGCCAGGCAAGCCGTTCGAACACGCCTACCGCCTGCACTGGACCATCGACGAAGCTAAGTTCCAGCCACAGGAGCTGGGTTCGGTTACCCAGACCATGCGCTCCACCGGTGACGTCAAGCAGTCCAACCTGATCCGTCAACCGGACGGCAGCGTTGCCTTCCTGGTCGACTTCGCAGGCCCAGCCTTGGCTGCCCTGCCGGAAGACGCCGCAGTACGCAGCCAGATCAGCGTTGGCGACAACGCCGAGGTGGTCGAGAACAACCTGCGCTATAACCCTGAGACCAAGGGCTGGCGCCTGACCCTGCGGTTGAAGGTCAAGGAAGCCAACAAGGCCACCGAAATGCGCGCTGCGCTGGTGCGTGACGTACCGGTCGAGCCGGCCAAGCCTGCCGCAGATGCCAAGCAAGACAAGGCCGCTGCCAAGCACGCCAAGCACGAAAAAACTGCCAAGGCACAGGAGCCAGCCAAGGCCGAACAACCTGCCGCCGATGCGGCATCCACCAACGGGACCCCGGCCACCACCGAAGAAAAAGTGCTGACCGAGACCTGGAGCTATCAGTTGCCTGCCGATGAGTAACTCAAGCGCAAGGCCGGAATCGCTTGGCGAATACCTGGCCCACCTCCCACTGAGCGACGAGCAGCGCGCGGAACTCGCCAGCTGCACGTCGTTCAGTGAGCTGCACCAACGTCTGGCGGCCAACCCGGCCGCCGAATCCGCCGAGGCCGTCCAGGCCTCGGTGGGCCCGCGGCTGACCGTGGGCAGCGCCGCCGAGCTGGAAGACGCCGAGATGCTCGCCGTCGACGGCAGCGGCCGGCTGTGCCTGAAAATCGCCCCGCCGATCAAGCGTACCCGCGTGGTGCCTGAACCTTGGCGCACCAACGTGCTGATCCGCATGTGGCGGCGCATGACCGGCCGCACCAACGCCCCGCAGCCGGAGCAGCGCGAGCTGCCCAAGGCGCGCTGGCGCACGGTCGGTTCGATCCGCCGCTATATCCTGCTGACCCTGATGATCGGCCAGACCATCGTCGCTGGCTGGTACATGAAGGGCATCCTGCCGTACCAGGGCTGGTCTTTCGTCGACCTCGACGAAGTGGTCAACCAGCCGCTGTGGGACACCGTGGTGCAGGTTTGGCCGTATGCCTTGCAGACGTCCATTCTGATCCTCTTTGGTATCCTCTTCTGCTGGGTGTCGGCGGGCTTCTGGACCGCGCTGATGGGCTTCCTCGAGCTGCTCACCGGCCGTGACAAGTACCGTATCTCCGGCAGCAGCGCCGGTAATGAGCCGATTGCACCCGAAGCGCGCACTGCGCTGGTGATGCCGATCTGCAACGAAGACGTGCCGCGTGTGTTCGCCGGCCTGCGGGCGACGTTCGAGTCGGTTGCTGCCAGCGGCAACCTCGACCGCTTCGACTTCTTCGTGCTCAGCGACACCAACGACACCGACATCGCCGTGGCCGAGCAACAGGCCTGGCTGGACGTGTGCCGCGAGACCAAGGGCTTCGGCCGCATCTTCTACCGCCGCCGCCGCCGCCGCGTAAAGCGCAAGAGCGGCAACCTCGACGACTTCTGCCGTCGCTGGGGTAGCGAGTACAAGTACATGGTCGTGCTCGACGCCGACAGCGTCATGAGTGGCGAATGCCTGAGCAGCCTGGTGCGCCTGATGGAGGCCAACCCGGACGCCGGCATCATCCAGACCGCGCCGAAGGCGTCGGGCATGGACACCCTGTATGCGCGCATGCAGCAGTTCGCCACCCGCGTGTACGGCCCGCTGTTCACCGCCGGCCTGCACTTCTGGCAGCTGGGCGAGTCACACTACTGGGGCCACAACGCGATCATCCGCATGAAGCCGTTCATCGAGCACTGCGCCCTGGCGCCGTTGCCGGGCAAGGGTGCGTTCGCCGGTGCAATCCTCTCCCACGACTTTGTCGAAGCTGCGCTTATGCGCCGTGCCGGCTGGGGCGTGTGGATTGCCTACGACCTGCCGGGCAGCTACGAAGAACTGCCGCCCAACCTGCTCGACGAGCTCAAGCGTGACCGCCGCTGGTGCCACGGTAACCTGATGAACTTCCGCCTGTTCCTGGTCAAGGGCATGCACCCGGTGCACCGTGCAGTGTTCCTTACCGGGGTGATGTCGTACCTGTCGGCGCCGCTGTGGTTCTTCTTCCTGGTGCTGTCGACCGCGCTGCTGGCGACCAACACGCTGATGGAGCCGCAATACTTCATCGAGCCGTACCAGCTTTACCCACTGTGGCCACAATGGCACCCGGAGAAGGCCGTCGCGCTGTTCTCCACGACCATCGTGCTGCTGTTCCTGCCCAAGCTGCTCAGCATCATCCTGATCTGGGCCAAGGGCGCGGTCGAGTTTGGCGGGCGCTTCAAGGTCACCCTGTCGATGCTGATGGAGATGCTGTTCTCGATGCTGCTGGCGCCGGTGCGGATGATCTTCCACACCCGTTTCGTGCTGGCCGCGTTCCTAGGCTGGGCGGCGACCTGGAACTCGCCACAACGTGACGACGACTCCACCCCGTGGAGCGAAGCAGTGCGCCGCCATGGCCCGCAAACCCTGCTGGGCTTCGCCTGGGCCGCGCTGGTGGCCTGGCTGAACCCGAGCTTCCTGTGGTGGCTGGCGCCGATTGTCGGTTCGCTGGTGCTGTCGATCCCGGTTTCGGTGATCTCCAGCCGCACTCGCCTGGGCCTGGCGGCCAAGGACGAGAAGCTGTTCCTCATCCCCGAGGAATACGCGACGCCGCAGGAGTTGCTGGCAACCGACCAGTACACCCACGAAAACCGCTGGCATGCCCTGCACGACGGCTTCGTCCGGGCTGTGGTCGACCCGCGGCAGAACGCCCTGGCCTGTGCCATGGCCACTGCCCGTCACGGCCAGGCTGCGCCGATCGAAGCGCTGCGCGCCGAGCGTGTGGCCAAGGCGATCGAGGTAGGGCCGAAGGGCCTGGACCTCAATACCCGTCTTGCCTTGCTCAGCGACCCGGTTGCCCTGTCGCGCCTGCATGAACAGGTTTGGGCCGAGCATAATGCCGCCTGGATCGACGTGTGGCGTGCTTCGATCAACAACGACCCGCATTCGCCGTTGTTGCCGTTGCACCCGGAGAATGAAGGCCAACCGGCACTCGTCGGCGCCTGATCGGCCCTCTTCGCGGGTAAACCCGCTCCCACAGGGTTCACAGCAAACCCTGTGGGAGCGGGTTTACCCGCGAAGCTTTTGCAGGCCGCATTGCCTATTTTGGCCAACAAAGTCCCCCCCGGCTCTAGGTCCCAGGGCCGCCATGCGTTAGCATCCCTCTCCGATAAACCACGCCGGCCGGTACGGCCGTGCCAACGATAAGATTCGCTACTTTTCTTGCTAGGGGACTTGGTGATGATGAAGAAATACCTTTCGCGACTGCTGGTCGGCGTCACCGCGCTGGTTGCAGTGGCCTCGGCCCAGGCCGGCGCCATCGACGACGCGGTCAAGCGCGGCACCTTGCGGGTGGGCATGGACCCAACCTACATGCCGTTCCAGATGACCAACAAGCGCGGTGAGATCATCGGCTTCGAAGTCGATATCCTCAAAGCCATGGCCAAGTCCATGGGCGTCAAGTTCGAGGCCGTTTCCACCGCCTACGACGGGATCATCCCGGCCCTGCTGACCGACAAGTTCGACATGATCGGCAGCGGCATGACCCTGACCCAGGAACGCAACCTGCGCCTGAACTTCAGCGAACCCTTCATCGTGGTTGGCCAGACCCTGCTGATCCGCAAGGAACTGGCGGGCGAGATCAAGTCGTACAAGGACCTGAACAACGAGAAGTACCGTCTGACCTCCAAGCTCGGCACCACCGGCGAGATGGTTTCCAAGAAGCTGATCGCCAAAGCCAAGTACCACGGCTATGACAACGAGCAAGAAGCCGTGATGGACGTGGTCAACGGCAAGGCTGATGCCTTCGTCTACGACGCGCCGTACAACGTGGTGGCAGTGGAGAAGGCCGGCGCTGGCAAGCTGCTGTTCCTGGACGAGCCTTTCACCTTCGAACCACTGGCCTTCGGCCTGAAGAAGGGCGACTACGACAGCATCAACTTCATCAACAACTTCCTGCACCAGATCAAGCATGACGGGACCTACGATCGTATCCACGACAAGTGGTTCAAGAACAAGGACTGGCTGAAGGAAATGGAATAAGGCCCAGGCCACAAGCCCCCGGCTTTGACCCCAACGCGCAGGTAAACCCTGCGCGTTCGCATTTACGGAAGTACCCACGTGATCAAACACAAGAAAGCCCAGTGGCCCTGGCATGCGCTGACCGCGCTGGTCCTAGTGGGCCTGGCGATCAGCCTGTACTTCGCCACCTCGATGATGTCCTACGAGTGGCGCTGGAACCGCGTACCGCAATACTTCGCCTACAAGGCCGAGGAAGCGCAGCGCGCCAGCGGCTACGGCACGGTGCAGGAAATCGTCGTCTCCGGCGATAACGCCCGCGTTACGCTCAAGGATGAGAACGGCGATGAGCAAGTGCTCGACGTGGCCAAGGACAGCCTGCAACTGAGCCGCGGTGACGATGTCGCCGAAGGCGACCAGATCGGCGTGACCCGCCACTGGGCAGCCGGCCCGCTGGCCTGGGGCCTGTGGACGACCTTGTGGCTTTCGGTGGTGTCCGGGGCGCTGGGCCTGGTGATCGGCTTGTTCGCCGGGCTGTGCCGGCTTTCGAACAACCCGACGCTGCGTGACCTGTCGACCGTGTATGTCGAACTGGTGCGTGGTACGCCGCTGCTGGTACAGATCTTCATCTTCTACTTCTTCATCGGCACCGTGCTCAACCTGTCCCGTGAGTTCGCCGGGGTGGCGGCGCTGGCGCTGTTCACCGGTGCCTACGTGGCCGAAATCGTACGTGCTGGCGTGCAGTCGATTGCCAAGGGCCAGAACGAGGCCGCCCGCTCGCTGGGCCTGAATGCCGGCCAGTCGATGCGCCACGTGATCCTGCCGCAGGCCTTCAAGCGCGTGCTGCCGCCGCTGGCCGGGCAGTTCATCAGCCTGGTCAAGGACACTTCGCTGGTGTCGGTGATTGCCATCACCGAACTGACCAAGAGCGGCCGCGAGGCCATCACCACCTCGTTCTCGACCTTCGAGATCTGGTTCTGCGTGGCAGGCCTGTACCTGCTGATCAACCTGCCGCTGTCGCACCTGGCCAGCCGGCTCGAGCGGAGGCTTGCACAAAGTGATTGAAGTTCGTGACCTTTTGAAAGTCTTCGACACCCGTGGCCAGGTGGTTCGCGCTGTGGACAACGTGACCACCCAGGTGGCCAAGGGCGAAGTGGTGGTGGTGCTCGGCCCGTCGGGTTCGGGCAAGTCGACCTTCCTGCGCTGCCTGAACGGCCTGGAGCATTTCGACGAAGGCCATGTGGCCATCAACGGCTTGCAACTGGCCGACCCGAAGACCGACATCAACGCCTATCGCCGCGAAGTCGGGATGGTGTTCCAGCACTTCAACCTGTTCCCGCACATGACCGTGCTGGAGAACCTGTGCCTGGCGCAGAAGGTGGTGCGCAAACGCGGCAAGGCCGAGCGTGAAGCGAAGGCGCGGGCACTGCTGGAGAAAGTGGGTATTTCGCAAAAGGCCAACGAGTACCCGTCGCGCCTCTCCGGTGGCCAGCAGCAGCGGGTGGCAATCGCTCGGGCCTTGGCGATGGAACCCAAGGTTATGCTGTTCGATGAGCCAACTTCGGCGCTCGACCCGGAAATGGTCGGTGAAGTGTTGGACGTGATGAAGACGCTGGCCCAGGAAGGCATGACCATGGTCTGCGTGACCCATGAAATGGGCTTTGCCCGGGAAGTGGCGGACCGTGTGCTGTTCTTCGATCATGGCAAGCTGCTGGAAGATTCGTCGCCTGCAGAGTTCTTTGCCTCGCCGAAGGACCCGCGGGCGCAGGCGTTCCTGCGCCAGGTGCTGTAACCAGGGGGCTGCTTCGCCGCTCATTCGCTGGCAAGCCAGCTCCCATAGGTACTGCATCAGGGCTGGAGGTCGATGCGGTCAAGGTGGGAGCTGGCTTGCCAGCGAATGGGCCGCAAAGCGGCCCCGGCTATTTCAGAGGCTGAACCGCCCCACCATCCCCCGCAACTGCCGCCCCAGCTGCTCCAACTCCCCACTCGACGCCGCCGTCTGCTCACTGGCCGCACTGGTCTGGTCCGACACATCGCGCACGCTGATCACACTGCGGTTGATCTGTTCGGCCACCACACTCTGCTCCTCGCTGGCCGTGGCGATCTGCTGGTTCATGCCCTGGATGCTCGACACCGTATCGGTAATCTGGCCCAGTGCATGCCCGGCCTTGCGGCTCAGCTCCACGCTCTGCTCTGTCAGGCTCTTGCTGCTGTCCAGTAAACGGTTCACTTCGTCAGTACCGTTGTGCAGGCTGTCGATCAGCTGGCCAATCTCCTCGGTGGCCGTCGAGGTGCGTTGGGCCAGGCCGCGAACCTCATCCGCCACCACGGCAAAACCACGCCCGGCTTCACCTGCTCGGGCGGCCTCGATTGCGGCGTTCAGTGCCAGCAGGTTGGTCTGTTCGGACACCGACTTGATCACATCGAGGATGCTGCCGATGCGCAGGCTTTCACCCGCCAGGTGCTGCATGGCGGTCAGGCAATCGTCCATTTGCCTGGCCAGTTGCTCGATGCGACTTATGGCTTGCGCGACTACCTGATCACCCATCTGCGCCTGTTGGTCAGCATTGGTCGCCGCCATTGAGGCCTTTTCGGCATTCTGCGCGACCTCCTGCACCGTGGCGCTCATCTGGTTCATGGCAGTGGCCACCTGGTCGGTTTCCTCGCGCTGCTGGTTGATACGCAGCTTGGTGTCCTCGCTGCTGGCTGCCAGTTGCGTGGCAGCCTGTGACAGGTGGCCGACACCCTGGTCGATGCCGCCGATCACCTCGCGCAGGCTCAGGGTCATTTCGCGCATGCTGGCTTGCAGCTGGCCCATTTCGTCACGACGCTGCACCGGCGCCACCTGGCTCAGGTCACCTCGGGCGATGCGCGCAGCCACGGCAAGAGTCTGGCGCAGCGGCTGAGTGATCTGCAGGGTGATGAGCCAGCCGGCCAGCACGCCGACCACCAGCGCCAGCAGGGCGACGCTGGTCAGCAACGAGCGAGCGGCGAGCGCTTCGCTGTCACGCTGCTCGACCTTGCGTTCACCCAGCTCCAGGCTGACTGCACCCAGCTCGTTGCCCATCTGCTCCATGTCGTTCTGCAGTTGTTCGACACTGAGCGCAGCGCGCCGGTATTGATCGAGGCTGGCGCGGTACTTGCCCAATTCGACGCCAGGCTGCTCCATCAGGGCGCGCGGCAGGTTCAAGGGAGCAAGGGCCTTGAGCAACTGCCCGAGGCTGCTGTCGGCAGCATTCAGCGCGGTATCGCCGACTTTGGCGAAGTCTTCCAGCGGGCTGAAGGTGTAGGCCGGCACCAGGCTTTGCTGGTTGGCGCCGTCAATGTGCCGGCTGAGCGTGTCCATCAGGCCCAGTACGCCGCCTTGCTGGCTGTCGGCGGGCATCTTCAGCAGTGCTTGGGTCTGCAGTTCATCGATGACGTCATTGAGCTTCTGTTCCTGCGCTTGCATGGCTGCGCGCAGGGCGCTGCGGTTCTCGACGTCACGCTGCAAGGTGGCAAAGTTGTCGCGCAGGCGCTGCAGAAGTTGCAGCTTCTGAGTCAGCATCTGGCGTGACTCATCAACATTGCTGCGCTGCTGCAATGTCGTCAGCATGGCCTCCAGTTGCTGCAGGTTGCTGGCGATCTGTGCCTTGCTGGCCTCGTCGGCCAGCACCCGGTAGGTGATGCGCTCGGCACGCAGGTCCTTGACCAGATCATTGATCCGGCCTATTTCGCTGAGCTGTTCCGAGCGGGTAATGGCACCGTCCAGGGCGCGCCAGCCGCTGACGGTGGTGGCCAGGGTGAGCAGCAGCACCACGGCGAAGCCCAGGGCGAGCTTGGCGCCGACACTGATGTTGCCGAGCCTGCGGTTGAGGTAGCCGAACATGGCAAGTCTCCGTCCAGTTGAGTAGGGGAGCCATGCCGGCACGTTGCTGGCATGACACCCCTGCCCATCGGCGGAGAGCGCGTAGGACTTGACCTGATAATCAGGTAGGAAATTTCAGCCTGATTAGTAGGAAGTTATCCACAATGCAGGCCGTCAGAGCCTGAAACGCCCGACCAGGCCCTGCAGGTGGGTGCCCAGGCGCGCCAGTTCGACACTGGAACTGGCCGTCTCTTCACTCGCCGCCGAAGTCTGGTCGGAGATATCCCGCACATTCATCACGCTGCGGTTGATCTCCTCGGCCGTCGCGCTCTGCTGCTCGGCAGCCGTGGCGATCTGCTGGTTCATTGCCTGGATCGACGACACGGTGCGGGTGATGGTTTCCAGCGAGCCGCCAGCACGGCGGGTCAGCTCGACACTGCTGTCGGTGAGCTGGCGGCTGGCGTCCATGACGCTGGCCACCCGCTGCGTGCCGCTTTGCAGGCCGGCAATCAGCTCTTCGATCTCTTCGGTGGACTGCTGGGTGCGCTGGGCCAAGCTGCGCACTTCGTCGGCCACCACGGCAAAGCCGCGACCAGCCTCGCCGGCACGGGCCGCTTCGATGGCTGCGTTGAGGGCCAGCAGGTTGGTTTGCTGCGCCACCGACTTGATCACATCGAGCACGCTGCCGATCTTGTCGCTTTCGGCCTTGAGCTGGTTCATCGCCTCGCTGGAGTGCACCACCTCGCTGGCCAGGCGCTCGATCTGCGCGACCGCCTCACTGACCACGCGATCACCTTCACGCGCCTGCTGGTCGGCCATCAGCGCCGCCTCCGAAGCCTGCTCGGCATTGCGGGCCACTTCGTGCACGGTGGCGGCCATTTCGTTCATCGCGGTCGCTACCTGATCGGTCTCGACTTTCTGGTTGTTGACCCCGGCGCTGGTCTGCTCGGTCACTGCGGAAAGCTCCTCGGCAGCGCTGGCGATCTGTGTGACGCCGTCACCGATACCCCCGATCAGTTCGCGCAGGCCTTGGGTCATGCGCTGCATGCTGGCCTGCAACTGGCCGAGTTCATCGCGACGCGTGGTGAGCAGGTCCTGGCGTAGGTCGCCACTGGCCACACGTTCGGCGGCAGCCAGGGTCTGGCGCAACGGGATGATGATCTGCCGGGTGATGGCCCAGGCCGCGAGCAGGCCCAGCACCATCGCCAGTGCCGTGGCGCCGGCAAGCATGGCTTTGGCCTGGCGGGCGCCGGCGTCGCGTACTTGAGTCTGCGAGGCGGTCATGGCCTGGCTGGTCTGCAGCAGCACGGTGCCTTGATCGGCCATGCGTTGCAGTGCGGGTTCACCGGCGCCTTGCTTGAGCTCGGTAAATGCCTGGCGGTACAGGCGGATCGCATCCAGTTGCTGTTCCAGGCGCTGATGATCGGCAGGCTGCTCGATCTGGCTGACCATGAGCTGCACCTGGCGCTCCAGGTTACCCAATGCCTGTTCCAGCTCGTTGATCGATGCCTGGTCAGGCTTGCGCTCGTAGTGCTGGCGCGCGATGCGCAGGTCTTGGGTGTGTTGCTGGATGATCGAGATATTGCCCAGCTTGTCGCCACGGTCGATGATGCTGTCCATGCCCAGCCACCCAGTCAGGGTGATAGCCAAGGTCATCAGTAATACCAGGCCAAAGCCCAGCCCCAACTTGCGATTGACGCTTACATTCCCCAGCGATTGGGAAAACCATTGGTACATGTTCGACTCCCCGGCGACGTGGCAGCACGGCTAATTATTGTGTTGCCATAAACATCGGCCTGCGCCGGGGAAACTTGATGGGTGAAAGCTGACCCGTTTGTCAGAAAATTCTTGAGAGCAGGGCAGTTACGGCGGTTTCCACGCGCAGGATTCGCTCGCCCAACTGCACCGGTGCCAGGCCGGCCTTGCCCAACAGTTCGACTTCGTAGGGGATCCAGCCGCCTTCGGGGCCGATGGCCAAGGTCACCGGGCCTTCGACTGCGCGCGGGCAGGCAGGGTAGGGGCCGGGGTGGCCGACCAGGCCAAGGGTGCCGTCGGCGATGGCGGGCAGGCGGTCCTCGACGAACGGCTTGAAGCGCTTCTCGATGCTCACCTCGGGCAGCACTGTGTCGCGGGCCTGTTCCAGCCCCAGGATCAGGTTGTCGCGAATGCTTTCGGGGTTAAGGAAAGGCGTCTGCCAGAAGCTCTTCTCGACCTTGTAGCTGTTGACCAGGATCAGCCGCTGCACGCCCAGGGTGGCCACGGTCTGGAACAACCGACGCAACATTTTTGGCCTTGGCACGGCCAGCACCAGGGTCAGCGGCAGCTTGGGCGGCGGCGGCTGGTCAAAGCCCACTTCAAGTTCGGCTTCGTGTTGCTCCAGGCGCACCACCGTGGCGCTGCCCATCAGGCCATTTATACGGCCCACGCGCAGGTTGTCACCCACCGCGACGCGGTGGATTTCCTGCATGTGGGTAAAGCGTCGATCGGCAAGGACGACGCGGTCGGCCGAAACGAAGTCGGCCTCTTCAAGAAGCAACAGGTTCACGGTTGGGTCGCTGGCGGCTGGTCGTTATGGTCGTTCGCCGCTTCATCGTCGGCATGGTTGCGCTTGCGAATCAGGCTGCCACACAGCACGCCGATCTCGAACAGCAGCCACATGGGCACGGCGAGCAGCGTTTGCGAGAAGATATCCGGCGGGGTGAGGATCATGCCGACCACGAAGCAGCCGATGATCACGTAGGGGCGGATCTTTTTCAGGTACTGCACATCGACCACGCCGATCCACACCAACAGAACCACCGCCACCGGGATCTCGAAGGCGACGCCGAAGGCGAAGAACAGGGTCATGACGAAATCAAGGTAGTTGGCGATGTCGGTCATCATCGCCACGCCTGCCGGTGTGGCAGCGGCGAAGAACTTGAACATCAGCGGGAACACCAGGAAGTAGGCGAATGCCATGCCGGCGTAGAACAGCAAGATGCTCGACACCAGCAACGGAATGGCGATGCGCTTTTCGTGGCGGTACAGCCCCGGCGCGATGAAGCCCCAGATCTGCTGCAAGATGAACGGGATGGCCAGGAACAGCGAGACGATCATGGTCAGCTTGAACGGCGTCAGGAACGGCGAGGCCACGTCGGTGGCGATCATCGTTGCATTGGCCGGCAAGTGGTCGCGCAGCGGTGCCGAGACCAGGGTGTAGATCTGCTGGGCGAAGGAGAACAGCCCGGCAAAGATCAGGAAGATCGCGGCCACGCAGCGCAGCAGGCGCGTACGCAGTTCGGTCAGGTGCGAAACCAGCGGCATGGGCTGGTCATCTTGCGGTTTTTCGCTCATGGGGCTCGCGGCGGTTGAGGCTGGTCGGGCTGCTCAGGCGCAGTGGCCGGCGCAACGGGTGCTACAGGCGCTGGCGTGAGCGTGGCGGCAGGCTGCTCGGGGACCGCGGCGGCGGGCGGTGGAGCCGGCGGCGTCAGCGGGTTGAGGATGCGCTTGGCTTCCTGTTCCATCTGCAGGATGTGTTCGTTGTGCAGCTGGCGGCGGATGTCGTCGGCGCCGATCTCGCGCTCGACCTCCATCTTGATCGCGTTGAAGCTGCGCTTGAGCCGGCCGATCCACAGCCCCGCAGTACGCGCGGCGCCAGGCAGGCGCTCGGGGCCGAGCACCAGCAGGGCTACCAGGCCGACGAGCAGCAACTCGCTGAAGCTGATGCCGAACATGGGTCAGTCTTTCCGCTGCGGCTCTTGGACCGGCTGGGCCTGGCCCTCGATGGTGTGGCCTTGCGGCTGCGGCTGCGGCGCGGCGGCCTGCTGCTGGGTAGCCTGAACCGGTGGAATCGGCTGGGCTGGCGGCGGGGTCTGCTCGGCCGGCTTGGTCTCTTCGTCATTCATGGCTTTACGGAAGCCCTTGATCGATTCGCCCAGGTCACCACCGAGGTTCTTCAGCTTCTTGGTGCCGAACACCAGCACGACGACGACCAGCAGGACGATCCAGTGTTTCCAGTCAAAAATACCCATTTTCGAACTCCTGAAAAATTGTCTGTTGAACCCAGGGCGCTAGCGATGCGCCCTTTGTGGGAGCGGGTTACCCGCGAACACCGGCCAAGCCGGTGCCATTCACCGCGTTGCGTTCTTCGCGGGTAAACCCGCTCCCACAGGGCTCGCGGCGCCCAAAATACGTCAGGCCTACGGCTGGCGCGCGGCCTTTTCATCGTGCCCGGAGAGGCCGAAACGGCGCTCCAGCTCATCGAGCACGGCTTGTGGATGCTGGCCCAGTGCGCTGAGCATGACCAGGCTATGAAACCACAGGTCGGCGGTCTCATAGATGACATCGCTGTAATCCTTGCTGACTTCGGCATCCTTGGCAGCAATGATGGTCTCGACGGACTCTTCGCCGAGCTTCTCGAGGATCTTGTTCAGGCCCTTGTGGTACAGGCTGGCCACGTAGGAGCTGTCGGCGGCCGCGTGCTTGCGTTCTTCGAGCACTTCGGCCAGGCGGTTCAAGGTGTCGCTCATGTCAGTGTCCTGCGCTGTAGATGGCATCCGGGTCTTTCAACACCGGGTCGACGGTTTTCCACTGGCCGCCTTCGAAGACGCGGTAGAAGCAGCTTTCACGGCCGGTATGGCAGGCGATATGGCCCAGTTGCTCGACCATCAGGATGATCACGTCGGCATCGCAGTCCAGGCGCATCTCGTGCAGCTTCTGCACATGGCCGGACTCTTCGCCCTTGCGCCACAGCTTGCCACGGGAGCGCGACCAGTAGATGGCGCGATGCTCGGCGGCAGTCAGTGCCAGCGATTCGCGGTTCATCCAGGCCATCATCAGCACGCGTCCGGTCTTGTGGTCCTGAGCGATCGCCGGTACCAGGCCATCGCTGTTCCACTTGATCTCGTCCAGCCAGTCTTTCATCGTCGACTCCAAAACCGGGCCCGCTCCTGTACCGGGCCCTTTGCGCTAGTTTGCCAGCCAGCAGCGCGGCTGGCTATTGGCGCACGATCAGGTACAGGCCGGCGGCCAGCATCAGCCAGGCGGGCCATGCGGCCGGGGCGGCCAGGCTGGCGGCCTCGGCGGCACCGGCGGCCAGCACTGCACCGCCACCGAGCAGGCCGGCACCGAGCAGGCGCAGCGCCCAGCGGTCGCCCTGGCGGCGCCGTTCTGGCAGTTGCGGGTCGTGCAGGTGCGGCTGCGACAGGCGTTCGAGCAGGTCACGGGTCATGTCGGCCAGGTGCGGCAATTGCTCCACTTGGCTGTGCAGGTTGCCGAACATGGCTTTGGGGCTGTAGCGCTCACGCATCCAGCGCTCGAGGAACGGCTTGGCAGTGCTCCACAGGTCCAGGTCGGGGTACAGCTGGCGGCCCAGGCCTTCGATGTTGAGCAAGGTCTTCTGCAGCAGCACCAGCTGCGGCTGCACTTCCATGTTGAAGCGCCGGGCAGTCTGGAACAGGCGCATCAGCACCTGGCCGAAGGAAATATCTTTCAACGGTTTTTCGAAGATCGGTTCGCACACGGTGCGGATCGCTGCTTCGAACTCGTTGACCTTGGTGTGCGCCGGCACCCAGCCCGAATCGATGTGCAGTTCGGCGACGCGGCGGTAGTCACGCTTGAAGAAGGCGATCAGGTTGCGCGCCAGGTAGTCCTGGTCCTCGGCGGTGAGGCTGCCGACAATGCCGCAGTCGATTGCAATGTACTGCGGGCTCCACGGCTTCACTGTGCTGACGAAGATGTTGCCGGGGTGCATGTCGGCATGGAAGAAGCTGTCGCGGAACACCTGGGTGAAGAACACCTCGACGCCGCGTTCGGCCAGCAGCTTCATGTCGGTGCGCTGGTCGGCCAGGGTGGCCATGTCGGTCACCGGCACGCCGTAGATGCGCTCCATCACCAGCACCTTGGGGCGGCACAGGTCCCAGTACACCTGGGGCACGTACATCAGCTCCGAGCCCTCGAAGTTGCGCCGCAGCTGGCTGGCGTTGGCCGCCTCGCGCAGCAGGTCGAGTTCGTCGTAGATGGTCTTTTCGTAGTCGCCGACGATTTCCACCGGGTGCAGGCGGCGGGCATCGGCCGAGGCTCGCTCGGCGGCCTTGGCGATCAGGAACAGCCAGGCCAGGTCCTGGGCGATCACCGGCTTCAAGCCCGGGCGCACTACCTTGACCACCACCTCTTCACCGCTTTTCAGCCGCGCGGCATGTACCTGGGCCACCGAGGCCGAGGCCAGTGGCTCGACGTCGAAGCGGCTGAACACTTCGCCCACCTTGGCACCCAGCTGCGCTTCGATCAGCGCTACGGCCTGTTTCGGGTCGAACGGCGGCACGCGGTCCTGCAGCCCCATCAGCTCGTCGGCGATGTCGGTGGGCAGCAGGTCACGGCGGGTGGACAGCAACTGGCCGAACTTGATGAAGATCGGCCCCAGGTCCTGCAGCGCCAGGCGCAGACGGGCGCCGCGGGTGAGCTCGGACGGCTTGCGCGGCAGCCAGCGCCACGGCATCAGCAGGCGCAGGCTGCGCAGCCACCAGGGCAGTGGCAGGTCGAACAACAGATCATCGAGACGGTAGCGGATCACCACGCGCTGGATGCGGAAGAGACGGCGGACGGCGAGCAGCTTCATGCGTTATCGCTGGTATCAAGGGATCGGGAGAGGCGCAGCAGGCGCGCCTCGAGGCGTTCAATATCGACCTTCAGGGTATCGAGCTCGCTGAAGGCGGCTTCAGCTTCACGTTTGCCCACCAGGGTGCGCGACTCTTCGGCCAGGTATTCGGACAGGTTCTGACTGAAGCGTGCCAGGCCCTGGCGGGTCCAGCGCGCACGCAGGCGCACGTGCCCGGCGAGCAGTGAGGTGGCGACCGGGCCGAGCCAGCGTTGCAGCTCGTGCTCCCAGTCCAGCTCCAGGTCCTGCAGCACGCCGAACAGGTCGAGCAGCACGGCGCTGTCGCCATGCAGTTCGACCTGCGGGCTGTGCAGCACGGCGCTCTTGTCCTTGGCCACGGCCAGTTGCAGCAGGCTGCCGGCGGGGGCGCGCAGGCTGCAGTCGACCTCGCCTTGCCAGTGGGCGGCGAGCATCAGGCCCTCTTCATCGGGCAGGATGAACACCTGCAGGGCCGGCTGGCGGCAATCGATTTCGATGACCCGGCCTTCCAGCGCGGCCAGCCGCGGCAGCGCCGTGCTGTCCATGCGCAGGACGCGGTTCAGGCCATGTTCGACGCTGGCGAGCAGCCCTGCCAGCAGCATCAGGGCTTGATTCCCCGGTGCACGGCAACGATGCCGCTGGTCATGTTGTGGTAGGTGACGCGGTCGAAGCCGGCATCGACCATCATGGCCTTGAGCGTTTCCTGATCCGGGTGCATGCGGATCGACTCGGCGAGGTAACGGTAGCTCTCGGAGTCATTGGTGATCAGCTTGCCAGCCAGCGGCATGAAGGCGAACGAGTAAGCGTCGTAGGCCTTGGACATCAGCTTGCTGGTCGGCTTGGAGAACTCCAGGATCAACAGGCGGCCACCCGGTTTGAGCACACGCAGCATCGAGCGGATGGCTTCGTCCTTGTGGGTGACGTTGCGAAGGCCGAAGGCGATGGTCACGCAGTCGAAGTGGTTGTCCGGGAACGGCAGCTTTTCGGCGTCGGCCTGGACGAACTCGATGTTGCCGGCCACGCCACGGTCGAGCAGGCGGTCACGGCCGACCTTGAGCATCGAATCGTTGATGTCGGCGAGGACCACTTGGCCGGTCGGGCCAACCAGGCGCGAGAACTTGGCCGCCAGGTCGCCGGTGCCGCCAGCGATGTCCAGCACCCGGTTGCCGCTGCGCACGCCCGACAGCTCGATGGTGAAGCGCTTCCACAGGCGGTGCATGCCGCCGGAAAGCACGTCGTTCATCAGGTCGTACTTGGCGGCCACCGAGTGGAACACCTCGGCGACTTTCTTCGCCTTTTGGCTCTCGGGGACGTCCTGGTAGCCGAAATGAGTGGTGGGTTCGGCGTGTTCGCCTTTGCGCTGGTCGTTCATATCGCTTCACCGGAAAAAATTACCGCCATTCTAGGGCGAACGGGCGGATTTGTCTTGGCGGGGTGTGCCATGCGGCAGGGGCGGGCATAATGCCCATTATGTCTTCATACCCAGGAACACCCGCATGACCCAGATCAGCGTCGAACGCAAACACTCCCTCGGCCGCGAGGCCGCCCGCGCCAAGGCCGAAGCGCTGGTGGACAAGCTGAGCCGCGAATACGACCTCAAGGCCACCTGGAACGGTGACCGGGTCGATGTGGCGCGCAGCGGTGCCAACGGCAGCGTGCACATCGGCGAAGACAGCATCCGCGTCGAACTGAAGCTGGGCATGATGCTGTCGATGATGAGCGGCACGATCAAGGGCGAGATCGAACGCGCCCTGGATAAAGCCCTGGCCTGAGCCGGTCGCCGTCACCTTAGGGTGAGGATTCTAATTTCCCGCCCTACCTTATGCTCAAGCCCAACCTCCATGGGCGGTTCCTCCCCTCCACTCATGAGCATGAGGTACAGAGCATGGCCAAAGTGAATGTGAAGAAAAAGGATGACGCCCAAAGCACCCTGGGCGAGGTGCGCGGCTACGCGCGCAAGATCTGGCTGGCAGGCATTGGCGCTTACGCCCGTGTTGGCCAGGAAGGCTCCGACTACTTCCAGGAGCTGGTAAAAGCCGGTGAAGGTGTCGAGAAGCGTGGCAAGAAAGTTATCGACAAAGAGCTCGATGCCGCCAACAACCAGATCGACGAAGCCGCCGAGGAAGTCAACCGCGTACGCGGCAAGGTCGAAATTCAACTCGACAAGATCGAAAAAGCTTTCGACGCACGGGTCGGTCGCGCCTTGAATCGCCTCGGCATTCCGTCTAAACATGACGTTGAGGCGTTGTCCATCAAGCTTGAGCAACTGCACGAACTGCTCGAGCGCGTCGCGCACAAACCATAAGGAGAGCAGGATGGCTGGCAAGAAGAATTCCGACAAAGAAGGCAGCTCCTGGGTCGGCGGGATCGAGAAGTACTCCCGCAAGATCTGGCTGGCAGGGCTGGGTATCTATTCGAAAGTCGACCAGGACGGCCCGAAGCTGTTCGACTCGCTGGTGAAGGACGGCGAGAAGGCCGAGAAGCAGGCTAAGAAGACCGCTGAAGAGGTGGCCGATAGCGCCAAGTCTTCGACCACTTCGCGTGTGACTGGCGTGAAAGACCGTGCGCTGGGCAAGTGGAGCGAGCTCGAAGAAGCATTCGACAAGCGCCTGAACAGCGCCATCTCGCGCCTTGGTGTACCAAGCCGCAACGAGATCAAGGCCCTGCACCAGCAAGTCGACAGCCTGACCAAGCAGATCGAAAAACTGACCGGTGCTTCGGTCACGCCGATCTCGTCGCGCGCCGCTGCGGCCAAGCCTGCAGCCAGCAAGACCGCAGCCAAACCACTGGCCAAGGCAGCAGCCAAGCCTGCGGCTAAAACTGCTGCGGCCAAGCCTGCTGCCAAGACGGCTGCGGCCAAACCAGCAGCCAAGCCAGCTGCCAAACCCGTTGCTGCCAAGCCTGCTGCGGCGAAAAAGCCTGCGGTGAAAAAGGCACCGGCCAAACCTGCCGCTGCCAAACCTGCCGCCGCCAAGCCGGCAGCACCAGCGGCCAGCGCCGCACCGGCCGCTACCGCAGCGCCGGCGCCAAGCGTCGCCCCGGCCAGCAGCGCGCCGTCGGCACCGGTGAACGCGGTTACTCAGGCCTGATACCGCGTCGCCCTTTTCGCGGGTAAACCCGCTCCCACAGGTCCAGTGCTGAACTCAGAAGAAGCACTGAACCTGGACTGCCCCCAAGGGTTGGATTGGTGTCCAACTTCTTGGGGGCAGTCCAACCTGTGGGAGCGGGTTCACCCGCGAAGAAGGCACCGCCGATTCATCAGTCTTACCCCTCCAGATACCGCACTGCCAACTGCTCCGCCGCCTCCCGCGCCTGCGCCTGCAAATGCGGCGCCACCAGCATCATCACCTGATACACCACGATCCCCACATCGCCCTCGCGCCCCAGCACCCGTTGGTAGTCCAGCGAGAACATCAGCGTCAGCGTGATCTGTTCCACCAACTGGCCCAACGCCTGCGTCTCACTGACCACCTGCCCCTGGCCCTTGAGGCTGGCCAGTAACGCCGCCAGCGTTCGCTTGAGCGCGTTGATCAGGCTGCGCATGCCACGCGCCAGTTTCGGCAGCCGCCCGGTGAGGTTCGACAGGTCCTGGAACAGGAAACGGTACTGGGCCATGCGCTCGACGATCAGGTGCAGAAACAGCCAGTAGTCCTCGGCGTCCAGGCGCACTTCAAGTGGCGGGTCGAGCAGCGGCATCAGTGCCTCTTCGAAGCGCTCGAACAGGCCGATCACCAGCGGCTCCTTGCCGTGGAAGTGGTAATACAGGTTGCCCGGGCTGATGCCCAGTTCGTTGGCAATCTCAAGTGTCGAAACGTTGGGCTCGCCCTGCTGGTTGAACAGCTGCAGGGCGCATTCGAGGATACGGTCGCGGGTTTTCATCCAGTCGTTGTGCTCATCGGGTCAGGACATAGGTGCCTGGCGCGGGGCCCAGCGGTGGGTAGGTTGTGTTGCCCAGCTCCACGCGCGGCGCCTTGAGCGGGCCGGAGCGCGGGGTGATCCATTCCAGCCACAGCGGCCACCAGCTGCCATCGTTGCGCTGGGCGTCGTGGAACCAGGCGCGGGGGTCGCTGGACAGCTTGGGGTTGTCCAGGTAATAGGCTTTGGGGTTGCCGGGCGGGTTGATGATGCTCTGAATATGCCCGCTGTTGGACAGCACGAAACGCCGCTCGCCACCCAGCAACAGGGCCGAGCGGTACACGGCATCCCACGGGGTGATGTGGTCGTTGCTGCCGGCCACGGTGAAACTGTCCAGGTCGACCTGCTTGAGGTCGATGGGAGTGCCGCAGACTTCCAGCCCGTTGGAGTGGGTCAGCGGGTTGTGCTTGAAGAAGTCCAGCAGGTCACCATGCAGCGCGGCCGGCAGGCGGGTGCTGTCGGCGTTCCAGTAGAGGATGTCGAAGGCCGGCGGCGTCTTGCCGAGCAGGTAGTTGTTGACCCAGTAGTTCCAGATCAAGTCGTTGGGCCGCATCCAGGCGAAGATCCGCGCCACTTCGCCGCCATCCAGCACGCCGCGCTGGTAGGACCGGCGCTTGGCCGCCTCGATGGTCTGCTCATCGGCGAACAGGCTGGCCGGGCTGTCGAACTTGCTGTCGAGCAGGCTGACCAGGTAGGTGGCGCTGCGCACCCGGCGCAGCTGATGCTTGGCTTGCAGGTGGCCCTGCAGCGCGGCCATGGTCAGGCCGCCGGCGCAGGCACCCATCAGGTTGGGGTCGCGGTTGCCGCTGATGCTACGGCAGGCGTTGAGTGCTTCTTCCAGGGCCTGCACGTAGCTGGACAGGCCCCATTCACGGTGGCGCGGGTCGGGGTTGCGCCAGCTGACCATGAATACCTGCAAACCATTCTTGAGCATGTACTGGACGAAGCTGTTGGTCGTTTGCAGGTCGAAGATGTAGTACTTGTTGATCTGTGGCGGCACCACCAGCAATGGCCGGGCGTGCTGCTTTTCGCTCATTGGCTTGTACTGGATCAGCTCCAGCAAGTCGTTGCGAAACACCACCGCGCCTGGGGTTGCGGCCAGGTTGCCACCCACCTCGAAAGCGCGCTCGTCCACCTGGCGCGGCAAGCCGTCGTTGTGGCGCAGGTCGTCGAGCAGGTGGGCCACGCCGCGCACCAGGCTCTGCCCGCCGGTATTGAACAGTTCCTTTACCGCCAGCGGGTTGAGCAGCGAGTTGCTCGGCGCCAGGGCGTCGTTGATCAGGTTGAACAGGAAGTGCGCGCGGGCCCGGTCATCGTCGTCCAGGTGGCTTTCCTCGATCCACAGGCGGGTCTGCTTCTGCCAGGCCAGGTAGGCCTGCAGGCCGCGGCGGTAGAACGGGTTCTGGCTCCATGTCGGGTCGTTGAAGCGTGCGTCACGCGGGTTCGGCTGATAAGGCGTGTCACCGAGCATCACTCGGCCCAACTGGCCGCTCAGCGCCAACAGGTGGCGGGCGGTGTGCAGCGGGTTGCGCAGGCCGTGGCGGCCGACATTGCGCAGGGTCGAGATCAGGTCGCGACCGCGCAGGCCGAGGATGGCGTTCTGCACGTTCATGGTGGTGGCGGGAAGCGTTGTCGTTCCTTTGGCCGGTTTGTCTTTCATGGCAGCACTCCTTCGTCAGGCCACGGTCAGGTCAGAACGACAGCAACACCCTAGCCGCCGGAGGCTGGGCGGGGGTGCATGACTGCACGCTGACGTTCTTGCTGGAGGAACTTCATGATGATCGGGGCGACGGCCTCGGCACGGGTGATCAGAAACAGATGACCGTCGTCGATAATGTGTAGCTGGGCGTTGGGAATTCGCCAGGCAAGCAGGCGCATGTTGATCAACGGGATCAACGGGTCGTCGTCGCCGGCCAGCACCAGGGTGGGCTGCTGGATCTTGTGCAACCAGTGAATGCTGGTCCAGCCCAGGCCGGCAAACAGCTGCCAGTAATAGCCCAGCTTGCCGCCGGAGCGCACCTTGGACGCATGGTGCATGGCCAGGTCGGGGTCGCGGCGAAAGCCGCCGCCGTAGATCAACGGGGCGATGCGGATCACATGCGAGGGCTGGATGTAACGCCGCGGGCTGGCCATCATCCACAGCACCTTGGGCTTGCCCGGCACCATCACCGCACCGGCGGCCGTGGCAGCCAGCACCAGCTTCTTGCAGCGCTCCGGGTAGTCGTGGGCAAACTGCTGGGCCAGGGCGCCGCCCCAGGACACGCCGATCACATTGACTTGACCGTAGTCTAGGTAGTCGAGCATGCGCGCCGTCAGCTTTGCCAAGCCGGGAAAGCGATAGGGGTGACGCGGAGTGGACGAGCCACCTACGCCAGGCACATCGAAGGCGATGACTTCCAGGTCTGGGTCCAGCGCCTCGATGAACGGGAACACCAGCTCCAGGTTGGCGCCGATGCCGTTGAAGATCAGCAACGGCGTCAGGTGCGGCTTGCCCGGGCGGACGGCGGTGCGGATGGACTGGTCGTCCAGCTCGACTGTCCTGAATATGTAGGGTAGCGGCATGCGCGTGACTCTGTGGTGAATGAAGCGCCGTGGCCCCTCCAAGGGCCGCCACGGCGTTACAACTCAACGTTCGTGAACGTAAGTCCCCGGCGCAGCTTCGCCTGCGGCATAGGCCCGGTTGCCCAGCTTTGTCGGGGCCTTTTTCAGGTCACCGGCGCGCTCGCCCAGCCAGGTCTGCCAGTGCAACCACCAGGAGTCGGCATGCTTGTCGGCGTTCTCCTGCCAGGCCAGCGGGTCACCCGGGCGGTCGGCGCCAGTCATGAAGCGCGACTTGGGGTTGCCTGGCGGGTTGAGGATGCTCTGGATATGGCCGCTGTTGGACAGCACGAACTCGATCTTGCCGCCGAACAGGTGCGCCGAGCGGTAGCACGATTGCCACGGGGTGATGTGGTCGTTGGTGCCGGCGACACTGAAGATGTCGCACTGGACCTTCTTCAGGTCGATCGGTGTACCGCACACTTCCAGTGCATCGGAACGGGTCAACGGGTTGTTCTTGAACATCTCGATCAGGTCGCCGTGGAAGGCAGCCGGCAGGCGTGTGGTGTCGTTGTTCCAGAACAGGATGTCGAAGACGGGTGGCTCGTTGCCGAGCAGGTAGTTGTTGACCCAGTAGTTCCAGATCAGGTCGTTGGGCCGCATCCAGGCGAACACCTTGGCCATGTCGCTGCCTTCGAGCACGCCGGCCTGGTAGGAATGGCGCTTGGCCGATTCGAGGGTCTGCTCGTCGACGAACAGCGCGACCTGGGTGTCCATGGTGGTGTCCAGCACGCTCACCAGCAGGGTCAGGGCGTTGACTTTCTTCTCGCCCAGAGCCGCGTAGTGGCCGACCAGCGCGGTGCAGGTGATGCCGCCAGAGCAGGCGCCGAGCATGTTCAGGTCTTTGCTGCCGGTAATCGCCAGCACCGCGTCGACCGCCTCCTTGAGCGCATCGATGTAGGTCGACAGGCCCCATTCGCGCTGGGCCTTGGTCGGGTTGCGCCAGCTGATGATGAACGTCTGCTGCTGCGAGCGCAGGCAGAAGCGCGCCAGGCTCTTCTCCGGGCTCAGGTCGAAGACGTAGAACTTGTTGATCTGTGGCGGTACCACCAGCAGCGGGCGTGCATGCACCTGCTCGGTGATGGGGCTGTACTGGATCAGCTCCAGCACGTCGTTGCGGTACACCACGGAGCCTTCGCTGGTGCCGAGGTTCTTGCCCACTTCGAAAGCGTCCATGTTGACCTGGCTGGGCATGCCGCCGTTGTTGACCATGTCCTTTGCCAGGTTGGACAGGCCATCGAGCAGGCTCTTGCCGCCAGTTTCGAAGAAGCGTTTGACCGCTGCCGGGTTGGACAGGGTATTGGTGGGTGCCATGGCTTCGGTCATCAGGTTGATGACGAATTGGCCGCGGCTGATGTCCTGGGGTGACAGGTCGCTTTCGCCAATCCAGTCCTGCAGCTCCTTGCGCCAGGCCAGGTAGGTTTGCAGGTAGCGGCGGTACAGCGGGTTTTTGCTCCAGGCCGGGTCCTGGAAGCGACGGTCGTCGCCCTCGGGGGCCAGGCTTGATTTGCCCAGCAGGACGTTCTTCAGCTCCAGGCCGAAATGCGCCACGTGCTTGGCACTGTGCAGTGGCTGGCGCACGGCCTGGCGCAGCACGGTACGCGCAGAGCTCAGCAGGTCCTTGCGGCGGATGCCGATGACCGGGTTCAGGCCCAGGGTGTTGTCCGAGGCTTGCCGCTGCAACTCATCGTTGTTCTTGCTACTCATCTACGACGCTCCGTTGTCCTGAGACGAGTACCGGTTTGCTGTGGCATATGCACAGTCGACAGCCCGGTACTGCTACTCGGGTGACCAGTGATAAGGAACAGCGGTGCTGCGGGCCGGATGCATACGGCGATGAGCTGCGTGGGAATCTGCGTGTGAAGACTGCCTGCTTTCGCTCGCGACCTCTACAAACCGGCCTTGCCCTGATTGCCTCGAAAGCAATGCAGGGAACTTGCCAGCCCCATTGGTAACCCGACTTCATGTAATGCGCAAGACAGCTCTTTGTTGTGCTGTCTGTAAGGCATTCAAACAGATGAGATTAGAAAATGCGCTCTAACTCTTGAAAGGCCTGAGCTAGAGCATCAGTTTGACCACTGATTCGGCAGGATCGCGGGCTTTTCCAGCCTTGTGCAATTCATCGAGGTACTCGGCCCAGAGCGCTTCCTGGCGAAGGCACAGCTGTTCGAGGTATTCCCAGGTGAACAGGCCGCTGTCATGGCCGTCATCGAAGGTCAATTTCAGTGCGTACTGGCCGGCGGGTTCGAGGCCGACAAGGCCTACGTTGATCTTGCCAAATTGCAGGATGGGATTGCCGTGGCCCTGGACCTCGGCGGAAGGCGAGTGCACGCGCAGGAATTCGGCGGGCAGGTGGTAGACCTCGTCGGGGCCGTAGGTGAGGCTGAGGGTCTTGGAGGCTTTGTGCAGGTTGATGGCGGTGGGCAGACGGGCCATGGGCTGAATCTCTCGGGAGCTGATACTGGTTAGCTTCGAGAGATTCCCGCCTTTGTGCAAGGGGCCGCGAAGCGGCCCCTTCGGTCTTACAGGATGTAACGCGACAGGTCTTCGTTCTGCGCCAGCTCACCCAGGTGGCTGTTCACATAAGCGGCATCGATCTGGATCGGTGCTTCATCATGTGCGCTGGCCAGGTCACCGGCACTGAACGACACCTCTTCGAGCAGGCGCTCGAGCAGGGTGTGCAGGCGGCGGGCACCGATATTCTCGGTCTTCTCGTTGACCTGGTAGGCGATCTCGGCCAGGCGCTTGATACCGTCAGCCTGGAACTCGATGTTCAGCCCTTCGGTCTTGAGCAGCTCGCGGTACTGCTCGGTCAGCGAAGCGTGCGGCTCCTGCAGGATGCGCTCGAAATCTTCCGGGGTCAGTGCCTTGAGTTCGACACGGATCGGCAGGCGGCCTTGCAGCTCGGGTACCAGGTCGCTCGGCTTGCTCAGGTGGAACGCACCCGAAGCGATGAACAGGATATGGTCGGTCTTGACCATGCCCAGCTTGGTGTTGACGGTGCAGCCTTCGATCAGCGGCAGCAGGTCGCGCTGCACGCCTTCGCGGGACACATCGGCGCCGCCGACATTGCCACGCTTGGCAACCTTGTCGATTTCATCGATGAACACGATGCCGTGCTGCTCGACTGCTTCCAGGGCCTTGGCCTTGAGGTCGTCGTCGTTGACCAGGCGGCTCGCTTCTTCGTCGCGAACCATCTTCAGCGCTTCCTTGACCTTGAGCTTGCGCGCCTTGCGCTTGCCCTTGCCCATGTTGGCGAACAGGCTCTGCAGCTGGTTGGTCATCTCTTCCATGCCGGGCGGCGCGGCGATTTCGACGCCGGCGTTGTCGGCGACTTCGATCTCGATTTCCTTGTCGTCCAGCTGGCCTTCACGCAGGCGCTTGCGGAACAGCTGGCGGGTGTTGGAGTCGCTGCTGGTCTGCGCGGCCTCTTCGCTGAAGCTGGTCACCCGGGCCTGCGGCAGCAGGGCGTCGAGAATACGGTCTTCGGCGGCATCTTCGGCGCGGTGGCGCACGCGGATGATCTCTTGCTCACGCAGCATCTTCATGGCGGCGTCGGCCAGGTCGCGGATAATCGACTCGACATCGCGGCCAACATAGCCCACTTCGGTGAACTTGGTCGCTTCGACCTTGAGGAACGGCGCGTTGGCCAGCTTGGCCAGGCGGCGGGCGATTTCGGTCTTGCCGACGCCGGTGGGGCCGATCATCAGGATGTTCTTGGGGGTCACCTCGGCACGCAACTCGGCCGGCAGCTGCATGCGCCGCCAGCGGTTGCGCAGGGCGATTGCCACGGCGCGCTTGGCGTCGTCCTGGCCGATGATGTGGCGGTTGAGTTCGTGGACGATCTCGCGGGGGGTCATGGACATGATGAAAATGGTCCTCGAGCGGAATGATTCAGCGTGGAAAAGCCCCGCGGCGGGCGGGGCGCCAAAACAGCTGATCAGTCGGCCAGGTCCTGCTCCTCGATGGTCAGGTTGTGGTTGGTGAACACGCAGATGTCACCGGCGATGTTCAGGGCGGTCTCGGCGATTTCACGGGCCGAGAGGTCGGTCTTGTTCAGCAGGGCACGGGCTGCGGCCTGGGCGTAGGCGCCGCCGGAACCCATGGCGATCAGGCCGTCTTCGGGTTCGACCACGTCACCGTTGCCGGTAATGATCAGCGATGCATCCTTGTTGGCCACGGCCAGCATGGCCTCCAGGCGGCTCAGGGAGCGGTCGGTACGCCATTCCTTGGCCAGCTCGACGGCAGCGCGTACCAGGTGGCCCTGGTGCTTCTCCAGTTGGCCTTCGAAGCGCTCGAACAGGGTGAATGCGTCGGCGGTGGCACCGGCGAAGCCGGCGATGACCTGGCCGTGGTACAGGCGGCGCACCTTTTTGGCGTTGCCTTTCATCACGGTGTTGCCGAGGGATACCTGGCCGTCGCCGCCCATGACGACTTTGCCGTTACGGCGGACAGAAACGATGGTGGTCAAGGGGAGAGTCTCCACGCAGCGGGGCAAAATTGCCTGATGCAGACTCATATGGGGGTGGGGGGAAGGATTTCAACCGGGGGGGATGAATGGTTGGTGGATGTCTGTGCTGCCCTCATCGCCGGCAAGCCGGCTCCCACACAGGTTGCAGCGCTGCAAATCCCTGTGGGAGCCGGCTTGCCGGCGATGAGGCCCGAAGGGCCTACTCAGCCCTCGTGGCAGATATGCCCATCGACCAAGGTATAACGCACCGCACCTGGCAGGCAGTGGCCGATGAACGGGCAGTTGTCGCCGCGCGAGAACCACTGTTCACCGGCAACGGTCGAGGCCTTGGCATCGAACAGCACCAGGTCCGCCGCGCCGCCCACTTTCAGTTCACCCGCCGGCAGGCGCATGGCTGCAGCCGGGCCGCTGGTCAGGCGAGCCAGCAGGGTCGGCAGGTCAAGCAGGCCGTCGTCAACCAAGGTCATGGCCAGCGGCAGCAGCAGTTCGACGCTGCTGATGCCCGGCTCGGTAGCGCCGAACGGGGCCAGCTTGGCATCGCGCTCGTGCGGCTGATGGTGGCTGGAGATCGCCTGAATCACACCCGACTTCACCGCCTCGCGCAGGCCGTCGCGGTCGGCGATGCTGCGCAGTGGCGGCTGCACGTGGTACAGGCTGGAGAACTCGCGCAGCGACTGGTCGGTGAGGATCAGCTGGTACAGCGCCACGTCTGCAGTTACCGGCAGGCCAAGCTGCTGGGCCTGTTCGATCAACCGTGCGCCACGGGCGCTGGTGATCTGGGTGAAGTGCGCGCGCACGCCGCTCTGCTCGACCAGCAGCAGGTTGCGGGCCAGGGCCACGGTCTCGGCGCTTTCGGGAATGCCGGGTAGGCCGAGGAAGCTGGCCATGGCGCCTTCATGCGCCAGGCCGCCTTGGGCCAGGTCACGGTCCTGAGAGTGGAACACCACAGTCAGGTCGAAGGTGGCGGCGTATTCCAGGGCGCGGGCCAGGGTACGGTTGTTGGGGATTTCCTTGAGGCCGTTGCCGAAGGCCACGCAGCCGGTGTCGCGCAGGGCCACCAGCTCGGCCAGTTGCTCGCCTTCCAGGCCCTTGGTCAGGGCGCCGATCGGGTACACCTTGCTGTTGCTGGCTTCACGGGCGCGGTCGAGGATCAGCTCGGCGACAGCGGAGGTGTCCAGTACCGGCTTGGTCTGCGGCGGGCAGCACAGGCTGGTGACGCCACCTGCTACGGCAGCGCGGGTTTCGCTGGCGATGGTGCCTTTACGGCTGTAACCCGGCTCGCGCAGGGAGACGCCGAGGTCGACCAACCCCGGTGCGGCGATCAGGCCGTCGGCCTGGATCGTGCGGCTGGCGCTGAAACCGGCCGGGGCCGCGCCGATGGCGGCAATGCGCCCGCCGTCCAGGTGCAGGTCGGTGACCTGGTCCAGGCCACTCTTGGGGTCGATGACCCGGGCGCCAAGAATGCTGAGGGTCACTGGGCGTTCTCCTGGTCGAATTGACGTTGCGCGTTCTGCCCGCTCATGGCCATGGACAGTACCGCCATGCGCACGGCGATGCCGTAGGTGACCTGGTTGAGGATCACCGAGTGTTTGCCGTCGGCCACGGCCGATTCGATCTCCACGCCGCGGTTGATCGGCCCCGGGTGCATGACGATGGCGTCAGGCTTGGCGCCGGCCAGGCGTGCGGTGGTCAGGCCGAACAGGCGGTAGAACTCGCCTTCGCTGGGCAGCAGGCCGCCGGCCATGCGCTCGCGCTGCAGGCGCAGCATGATCACTACGTCGACATCCTTCAGGCCTTCGGCGAGGTCGGTGTAGACCTTCACGCCATACTGCTCGATGCCGATCGGGATCAGGGTTTTCGGGCCGATGACACGGATGTCCGGGCAGCCCAGTGCCTTGAGCGCGAGCATGTCGGAGCGGGCCACGCGCGAGTGCAGGATATCGCCGACGATCGCCACGGACAGGTTCTCGAAACTGCCCTTGTGGCGGCGGATGGTCAGCATGTCGAGCATGCCCTGGGTCGGGTGCGCATGGCGGCCGTCACCGCCGTTGATCACGGCAACGTCCGGGCACACGTGCTCGGCGATGAAGTGTGCAGCACCCGAGTCGGAGTGGCGCACGACGAACATGTCGGCGGCCATGGCTTCGAGGTTGCGCAGGGTGTCGAACAGGGTTTCGCCCTTGCTGGTCGAAGAGGTCGACACATTGAGGCTGATCACGTCCGCCGACAGGCGCTGGGCGGCCAGTTCGAAGGTGGTGCGGGTGCGGGTCGAGTTCTCGAAGAACACGTTGCACACGGTCTTGCCGCGCAGCAACGGGACTTTCTTGACGGCCCGGGCGCCGACTTCAAGGAACGAGTCGGCGGTGTCGAGGATCTCGGTCAGCAGTTCGCGGGGCAAACCGTCGAGCGAGAGGAAGTGGCGCAGCTGGCCCTGATCATTGAGCTGCAGCGGGCGCTTGGCGTCGATTGGCGTCATCGCGAGTGGACTCTTAAAGGGCGGAAGCGGTGGCGAGGTCCTGGCGCTCGAGAGCGAGCGGTGCGGGGCCGGTCAATTTTACCCGTTCATGGGCAGCCAGCGACAGGGTGGCGCCGAGCACGTTGGGGCGGATCGGCAGTTCGCCGGCATCCAGGTCGAGCAGGCAGACCAGCGTCACGCTGGCCGGGCGGCCGTAGTCGAACAGTTCGTTGAGTGCGGCGCGGATGGTGCGGCCGCTCATCAGCACGTCGTCGATCAGCACCAGGTGCTGGCCTTCGACCTCGAATGGCAGCTCCGAGGGGCGCACTTGCGGGTGCAGGCCATTCTGGCTGAAGTCGTCGCGGTAGAAGGACACATCCAGGGTGCCCAGCGGGCTTTCGTCGGCCATCTCCTGCTGCAGGGCCTGGGCTACCCAGACGCCGCCGGTGCGGATGCCGATGAAACGCGGCTCGGTGATGCCGCGGCGGGCCAGATGGGCGCGAAGGTCGACAGCCATCTGCCGGATCAGGTCGGCGGGATTGGGTAGGCTCATTGCGTGCTCCTAGAGGGGCGCCGGGTTGGCCCGACGGCAAAGCGAAAAATTAGGTATTGGCCTCCAGCCACCCTTGCAGCAGCAGGGCCGCGGCGATGGCATCGACCGGGTTGTCACGGTAGCTGCCGCGCTGGCCGCCACGGGCCATGCGCTCGCCCTTGGCCTCGAAGGTGGTCAGGCGTTCGTCGTGGGTGTGCACCGGCAGGTTGAAGCGGCCGTTGAGGCGGCGGGCGAACTTTTCGGCGCGCGCGCTCATTTCGCTGGGCGTACCGTCCATGTTCAGTGGCAGGCCGACGACGATGGCATCGGGCTTCCATTCGGTGATCAGTTTTTCCACCTGGGCCCAGTCTGGCACGCCGTTCTGTGCCTTGAGGGTACACAGCTCGCGGGCCTGGCCGGTGATGACCTGGCCGACGGCGACACCAATCTGTTTACTGCCGTAATCGAAGCCCAGCAGCAGGCGCAATTCGGCCATCAGGCGTGGCCCGCCTGGCTGGTCAGCAGGCTGAGGTTGATGCCCAGGCTGGCAGCTGCGGCGCCAAGGCGCAGTTCGCTGGCCGTGCCGAAGAGAATGCTCGGGTCGAACGGGCAGTTGAGCCAGGCATTGTCGGCCAGCTCCGCTTCCAGCTGGCCCGCTTCCCAGCCGGCGTAGCCCAGCGTGATGAGGCTTTGTTTCGGGCCTACCCCAGCGGCGATGGCGAGCAGTACATCCTGCGAGGTGGACAGCGATAGCCCTTCCAGCGCCACGGTGGCCTGGAAGCTGCATTCGCTGCTGTGCAGCACGAAACCGCGGTCGGTCTGCACCGGGCCACCCTGGTAGATGGGCACTTGCAACGTACTGGCAGGTGGTTCCTCGTCCGGGCGCAACTGCTCGAGAATGTCCGCCAGGTTCAGCTCCTGAGGTCGATTGACCACCAGGCCCATGGCGCCATTGGCGTTGTGCTCGACGATGTACGTGAGGGTCTGGGCGAAGTTCGGATCGGCCATGTGCGGCATGGCGATCAGGAACTGATGCTTGAGGTAGCTCGGGGCGAGGGTTTTCATGAGGGATAGTGTGGCGCCAGGTGGCGAGGCTGACAAGGTGGTTATGTGTCGCTTGTGCCGGCCCTTTCGCGGGCAAGCCCGCTCCCACAGGAACACCGCCAAGCCTGAGGGCTATGTGGTACCTGTGGGAGCGGGCTTGCCCGCGAAGAGGCCAGTACAGCCGCCAAATCAGTTACTGGAAAGCCGATCCCCACGGGCAAAGCGCCAGGTGCGGATGATCTCCAGCCGGTCATACTCGGCCAAATCCCCGGTAAACGGCGCAAACGGCGCCGCCAGGCGCACGATGCGCTGCGCCGCCTGGTCCAGCAGCGGCTGCCCAGACGACTCCAGCACTAGCACTTCATACAGCGAGCCATCACGGTTGATCGACACCATCATCCGCAAATTGCCATAGATCTGCTGCCGACGCGCTTCGTCGGGGTAGTTGAGGTTACCCACCCGCTCAACCTTCTTGCGCCACTCTTCCTTGTACCAGGCGCCCTTGTCGCGCATGGTCGAGGCCGCGTTCAGGCGATGGATGCGCGGGCGCTTGGCGTACATCTGCTGTTCGTTAGAGAGCTCGGCCTCAAGGCTGGCGATCTGGCTCGACAGCTGCGAGCTGTCGAAATCAGGTGTAGCTGCTGCCGGCTTGGGCTGCGGCTTGCTTTCCTTGGGCTTGGGCTCGACCTTCTGCGCCTTCGGTGCCTGGGTGACCACCGCGGACTTCTGGGGAGCAGGCGGCTGCACCACTTCTGGCTTGGCGGCGGGTGGCGGGGTGACCTTGTTGATCTTGCTGTCCTGGAACGGCGCCACTTCGGTGGTGGTCGGCACCGCTTTCTTATCCAGGGTGCCGCTGCCCTGCTGGTTGGCCTGGGCTTGGTAATCGGCCTTCTCGGGGGCTTTCTCGCTTTTGAAGGTAGCCAGGGTAATGTCCATGGTCTGGCGAATTTCAGCCGGTTTGACCACGGTAAAGCCGACGCCAAGGATCAGCGCCAGGTGCACCAGGGCAGCCAGAAACAGGGTAAAGCCAAGCCGGTCCACCGGGCGAACGCGGGGTGGCAGCAGGTCGGCAGGGATGTCGGCGGGCAGCGTCATCAGGTATCCAGCAACCGCAGGGCGGGGCAGCAGCTCAGTCGAATAGGACTGGCATCATACCCCACTCCGCGCGTTTGCTTCGCGTCGGCGGTCAGCGCGCCTGCAGCTGGCGATCAATGGCACCCATCAGTTTGCCGCCGATATCGGTGTTGTAGGCGGCGTCGATCTCGCGAATGCAGGTCGGGCTGGTGACGTTGATTTCGGTGAGGTAGTCGCCGATCACGTCCAGGCCGACGAACAGCAGGCCCTTCTCACGCAGGGTCGGGCCAACCTGGGCGGCGATCCAGCGGTCGCGCTCGCTCAGCGGGCGTGCTTCGCCACGGCCACCGGCGGCCAGGTTGCCGCGGGTTTCGCCGCTGGCCGGGATGCGCGCCAGGCAGTAGTCGACTGGCTCGCCGTCGATCATCAGGATGCGTTTGTCGCCGTCCTTGATCGCTGGCAGGTAAGCCTGGGCCATGATCTGCTGGGCACCCAGCGCGGTCAGGGTTTCGAGGATCACCGACAGGTTGGGGTCGCCAACCCGGTGGCGGAAGATCGAGGTGCCACCCATGCCGTCCAGCGGTTTGAGGATTACGTCACCGTGCTGGGCGGCGAACTCGCGAATGATGTCCGGGCGGCGGCTGACCAGGGTAGGCGGCGTGCACTGCGGGAACAGCGTGGCGAACAGTTTTTCGTTGCAGTCGCGCAGGCTCTGCGGGCGGTTGACCACCAGCACACCTTCAGCTTCGGCCTGCTCCAGCAGGTAAGTGCTGTAGACGAACTCCATGTCGAACGGCGGGTCCTTGCGCATCAGGATCACGTCCAGTTCGGCCAGGGGGCTGTCCTGCTCGTCGCCCAGCTCGAACCAGCGCGCCGGGTCGGCGAACACTTTCAGTGGGCGCATCCGGACGCGGGCCTTGCCTTCGCCCTGGTACAGGTCGCGCTGCTCCATGTAGTACAGGCTCCAGCCACGGGCCTGGGCGGCCAGCAGCATGGCCAGCGAGCTGTCCTTCTTGTAGGAGATGGACGCGATGGGGTCCATGACAATGCCGAGGCGAACGCTCATGGGGGTGGTTCCTCTTGGCGGCGGGTGGCCGCGACGAATCGAAAGAAAAGTGGCTCAGGGTGGCGCCGCGAACGCCGCGGGTCAAGGGGCGCGGTAGATGGAATGGCTACCCGGAGTGTGCTAAAAATGCCCTCAGCTTCTAGCTGCAAGCCACACGCGGCTTGCCGCCCACAACTGCAGCGATGGTAGCGCAACTTATGGAACAACCCCTGAAGGTGATGGTGATCGACGATTCACGCACGATCCGCCGCACCGCGCAGATGTTGCTTGGCGAAGCGGGCTGCGAGGTGATCACCGCCAGCGATGGTTTCGATGCCCTGGCCAAGATCGTCGACCACCAGCCGCAGATCATCTTCGTCGATGTGCTGATGCCGCGCCTGGATGGCTACCAGACCTGCGCCGTGATCAAGCACAACAGTGCCTACAAGGACATCCCGGTGATTCTCCTGTCGTCACGCGATGGCCTGTTCGACAAGGCCCGCGGCCGGGTGGTCGGCTCCGACCAGTTCCTGACCAAACCATTCAGCAAGGAAGAGCTGCTCGACGCGATCAGGGCCCACGTGCCCGGTTTCGCCGCGCACGAACAACACGCACCCTGACCGCGCCCGAGGTGGCGCGGCCTTTATTTTCCTGATGGGGAAACAGCATGGCCCGAGTTCTGATTGTCGACGACTCGCCGACAGAGATGTACAGATTGACCGAATGGCTCGAGAAGCATGGCCACCAAGTGCTCAAGGCCAACAACGGCGCCGACGCTGTGGCCCTGGCCCGCCAGGAAAAGCCCGACGCGGTGCTGATGGATATCGTCATGCCCGGCATGAACGGTTTCCAGGCCACCCGGCAATTGAGCAAGGACCCGGAAACCAGCGCCATCCCGGTGCTCATCGTCACCACCAAGGACCAGGAAACCGACCGCATCTGGGCGCAGCGCCAAGGCGCGCGCGGCTTTGTCACCAAGCCGGTGGAAGAACACGCCCTGATCGCCAAGCTCAACGAAGTGCTGGGCGCTTGACCACCCGCCCCCAGGGCGCGTCGCTGACCGCCTTCGAGTTGTTGCTGGACATCGACCGGCGCTGCCGCCTGCTGGTGGCCGACCAGCCGCCGCAGGACACCCGCTTGCAGCAATGGAGCGGTATCGGGTTTCGCATTGCCGGGCAGTGGTTCGTAGCGCCCATGGGCGAGGTGGCCGAAGTGTCGCGCGAGCCGCGCAGCAGCCGCGTGCCGGGTGTGCAACCGTGGGTCTGCGGGGTGGCCAACCTGCGCGGCCGGTTGCTGCCGGTGATGGACCTGAGCAGTTTTTTCGGCCTTGGCCCGGCGGCACCGGGCAAGCAGCGGCGGGTGCTGGTGCTGGACCACGAAGACCTGTTCGTCGGCCTGCTGGTCGACGAAGTGCTGGGCCTGCAGCACTTTGCCCTGGATACCCTGGAACTGGCGCCGCCGCAGCCGCTGATCCGCGCCGCCGCCCGGTTTGTTCAGGGGCATTTCCCGCGTGAACGCAACTGGGCGATCTTCAGCCCCTTCGCCCTGGCCCAGGCGCCGGGCTTTCTTGACGTGGCGCTATAGGACTTTCGAACGTGAACAAGCCGGCCACCCCTGTTGCCCCCACCAGCATGACTCCGCGTACGCGCAGCATCGTGCAGATCACTGTGCTGTTCGTGGTGCTGATTCTGTCGATTATCCTGTTGTTCGCCAATTTCGCTTACCTCAATACCCAGTCAAACCACGACAAGCAGTACATCGGCCATGCCGGCGAGCTTCGCGTGCTGTCCCAGCGCATTGCCAAGAACGCCACCGAGGCGGCAGCCGGCAAGGCCCTGGCCTTCAAGCTGCTGTCGGATGCGCGCAACGACTTCGAGCGGCGCTGGAGCTACCTGCGCGAAGGTGACAAGTCCACCGGCCTGCCCGCGGCCCCGGCCGCGGTGAAGGATGAAATGGAAGCGGTACGCCAGGACTGGGAAAACCTGCGCAAGAACACCGACACCATTCTTGCCAGCGAACAGACCGTGCTGTCGCTGCACCAGGTGGCAGCGACGCTGGCCGAAACCGTGCCGCAGTTGCAGGTCGAGTACGAGAAAGTGGTCGAGATCCTGCTGCAGAGTGGCGCGCCGGCCAGCCAGGTGGTGGTAGCTCAACGCCAGTTGTTGCTCGCCGAGCGCATTCTGGGTTCGGTCAACACCGTGCTGGCCGGCGACGACACCGCAGCGCAGGCCGCCGATACGTTCGGCCGCGATGCCAGCCGCTTTGGCCAGGTGCTCGAAGGCATGCTGGCGGGCAACCCGGCCATTCAGGTAACCCGTGTGGAGGATGCCGACGCCCGCACACGCCTGGCGGAAATCGCCGAACTGTTCCAGTTTGTGGCCGGTTCGGTCGACGAAATCCTCGAAACTTCGCCCGAGCTGTTCCGCGTGCGTGAAGCGGCCGGCAACATCTTCAGCCTGTCGCAAACCCTGCTCGATGAAGCCTCGCACCTCGCCAATGGCTTCGAGAACCTGGCCGCCGGGCGCACCCTCGATACCGTGGGTGGTTATGTCCTGGGCCTGCTGGCACTGGCCTCGATCATCCTGATCGGCCTGGTGATGGTGCGCACGACCCACCGGCAGCTGCACGAAACCGCCGAAAAGAATGAGCGCAACCAGCAGGCAATCATGCGCCTGCTCGATGAAATCGAAGAGCTCGCCGACGGAGACCTGACCGTGACGGTGTCGGTGACCGAGGACTTTACCGGGGCCATCGCCGACTCGATCAACTATTCGGTCGACCAGCTGCGCGACCTGGTGGCCACCATCAACCACAGTGCCGAGCAGGTGGCTGCCGCCGTGCAGGATACGCAAAACACCGCCCGCCAGCTGGCCAAGGCTTCGGAGCACCAGGCCGATCAGATCAGCGAGGCGTCGGAGGCGGTGGGCGACATGGTCGAGTCGATCGACCGGGTGTCCGCACACGCCTACGAGTCGGCCAAGGTGGCCGAGCGTTCGGTGGCGATCGCCAACAAGGGTAACGAAGTGGTGCACAACACCATCAACGGTATGGATAACATCCGCGAGCAAATCCAGGACACCGCCAAACGGATCAAACGCCTGGGTGAGTCTTCCCAAGAGATCGGCGACATCGTCAGCCTGATCGACGACATTGCCGACCAAACCAACATCCTCGCCCTCAACGCGGCTATCCAGGCTTCGCTCGCGGGCGAGGCGGGCCGCGGCTTTGCCGTGGTTGCCGACGAAGTTCAGCGCCTGGCCGAGCGTTCGTCCTCGGCGACGCGGCAGATCGAAGCGCTGGTGCGGACTATTCAGGCTGACACCAACGAGGCAGTGATCTCCATGGAGCAGACCACCGCTGAAGTGGTGCGCGGCGCTCGCCTGGCGCAGGACGCGGGGGTGGCGCTGGCCGAAATCGAAGGGGTTTCGCAGAACCTTGCCGAACTTATCCACAGCATCTCGGATGCCGCGCAGTTGCAGACGTCTTCGGCGGGGCAGATTTCCCACACCATGGCCGTCATCCAGCAGATCACCGCGCAAACCTCCGCAGGCTCCGGCGCTACCGCCGACAGCATCCGCCACCTGGCGCGGATGGCCAGCGAGATGCGCCGCTCGGTGTCCGGGTTCACCTTGCCGGCACCTGCCGAGCGGCGCTAAGGAATGGTCATGGCAGCAACAGTAAGCCCCGAACGCCACGATACCGTTGCCCTGGCCTGGACCCGGGTGGCCATCCTCGACTGCCTGAGCCAGGCGCGCCAAGCCCTGGAGCGCTTTGCCGGGGAGACGCACGACTTGTCCATGCTGGCGTTCGTGGTGGACAACCTGCACCAGGTGCACGGCTGCCTGCGTATGCTCGAGCTGCGCGGTGCCACGCGCCTTGCCGAAGAGCTGGAGCTGCTGGCCAGGGCCTTGGCCGAGGGCCAAGTCAGCCCGCGTGGTGACTGCCTGGGCCCGTTGTTCCGTGGCCTGGAGCAGTTGCCGTCGTACCTGGAGCGGCTGCGCGGTGCGCGGCATGACCTGCCGTTGGTCATGCTGCCGCTGCTCAACCAGTTGCGCGCCTGCCGTGGCGTCGAACCGCTGGCCCAAGGCAGCCTGATCAGCGGTGCGGCCCAGCGCTTTGCAGGCTCCGACGACCTGGCCAACCTCGACCTGTCGCTGGGCAATTGGCGTGATCAGATTCAGGCCGGGCCGGGGCGTGACGCCTTGCGCTCGGTCATCAGCGCCTTGTGCGACGACCTGATGCGCATCAAGGAGCGCCTGGACCAGTTCGTGCGCGGTGATCGCCAGCTCAGTGAACAGCTGGACAGCCTGCTGTCGCCCTTGCGCCATGTCGCCGATACCCTCGCGGTGCTTGGCTTTCAGCAGCCACGGCGGGTGATCATCGACCAGGTGCTGGCCCTGCAGGCCGTGGCCGAGGGCGAGCGCCAAGCGGATGACGCGGTGCTCATGGATGTGGCGGGCGCCTTATTGTACGTGGAGGCCAGCCTCAATGGCATGGTCGGCCCGTTGGAGGAGGGCGGGCAGGGTGGCCTGCCCGGCTCGGACCTGGCCGAGATTCGCCAACTGGTGCTGAGTGAATCGCTGAACGTGCTGCAGCAAGCCAAGGACTTGATCGGCGATTGCCTCGAATCCGATTGGCCACGCCAGCGCCTGCAGCCCTTGCCTGGGCTGCTGCAGCAAGTACGAGGGGCACTGGCGATGCTGATGCTGCCAGCGGCTGCCGAAGTGTTCGCTGGCTGTGCGGGCTATGTGCAGCGCTGGCTGCAGCACCTTGACGTGGAGCCGCCAGCGGATGAACTGAACCACCTGGCCGATGCCCTCAGCGCCAGCGAGTGCTACCTGCAATGGCGAGTTGCCGACCCGCTGGCCGATGGTCAACCCTTCCTCGATATGGCCCGCGCAAGCTTGTCGGCGCTGGGCGTGCAGTGTTCGCATGGCGACGATGGCCTTGAGCAGGATGGCAGCACTGACGGCATCGACGACGAATTGCGCGAGGTGTTCCTTGAAGAGGCCGGCGAGTTGCTGCCGGAAATCGAGCGGCACTGGTTGCGCTGGCGTGCCGACAACACCCTGCGCGATGCCTTGCTGGAGGTACGTCGCGACCTGCATACGCTCAAGGGCAGTGGCCGCATGGTCCATGCTCGGGCGGTGGCCGAACTGGCCTGGGGCGCCGAGCATCTGCTCAACCGGGTGCTGGAAGGCCGTATGGCGCTGGCGCCAGAGGGTGTGGTGGCGCTGCAGCAGGTGGTTGTGCACCTGCCCGACCTGCTGGCCGACTTCGCTGCCGGCCAGATGCCCCAGGTGACCGAGATCGAGCAGCTGGCGAGCCACCTGCATGCACTGGCGGAAAACGATACGCCGGCAGGTGCCGAGATCGATGGCCTCGACCCGTTGTTGCTGGACATCTTCCGCAATGAAGCACAGGGCCACCTGGCCAGCCTGGAGGCGTTTCTGCAGGCTGCCAACGGCCAGGACGCTGACGTCAGCGATGGCCTGCAACGTGCCTTGCACACGCTCAAGGGCAGCGCTGCCATGGCCGGTGTGCTGCCGATCGCCGAGCTGGCCACTGCATTCGACCGGCTGGTGCGCGAGTACCGGGGCCACCAGTTCCCGTTGCAGGTGGCAGAAATCGAATGGCTGGAAGCGGCGCAGGCCCTGTTTCAACAGGGTTTGGCGCAACTGGGTAGCACGCCGTTGGCCGCCATACCCGGCGCAGCCGAGCTGATCGAGCAGGTCGGCGAGGCCGTGGACACGCGCCTGGCCAGTTTGCATGACGCGCCGCTGCATGCGCGCCGCGGCAAGCGCGATCCGCAGTTGATCGCCAGCTTCCTGGCCCAGGCCATGGACATTTTGCTGGATGCCGAGTCGTTGCTCTCGCGCTGGCAGGAACAGCCGGGCCAGCGCCAGTCGCTGGACACCTTGCTCGACGAACTGACCACCCTTTGCCACGGTGCGCACCTGGCCGACCTGTGGCAGATGGACGACGTTTGCGAAGCACTGCTGGACCTTTACGGCGCAGTGGAAGAAGGCAGCCTGGCCGCAGATGCGCGTTTCTTCGCCCAGGCTCGGCAGGCCCACGAGGTGCTCCTCGACATGCTCGATGAGGTCGCTGCCGGCCAGGAACTGACGGCACGCCCGGACTGCATCGACAGCCTGCGCAATTTGCTGGACGACGCCCTGGCGCCTGATGCCACAGGCTTGGTGGCGCCCGGGTCGGTCACTGTGCTTGACGCACCGCTGGAGCCGGCCGAAGAGGCCGATAACCGGGGTGACAAGGAGCTGCTGGAAGTCTTCCTCGAAGAAAGCTCGGACATCGTCGAAAGCGCCGGCGCCGCGTTGGCGCGCTGGCAGGCCGACCCGCGCAACAGCGTCGAGGTGGACAACCTGTTGCGTGACCTGCACACGCTCAAAGGCGGTGCGCGCATGGTCGAGATCGCCGCCATCGGCGATTTGGCCCACGAATTGGAATTCCTTTACGAGCTGCTGGCCGCAGGGCGCTTGCCACCCAGTGCCCCGCTGTTTGCCTTGTTGCAGAACTGCCATGACCGCCTGGCGCACATGCTCGATGCCGTACGCCTGGGCCAGCCGCTGCATGCGGCCACCGCGCTGATCGACTACATTCGCAACTTCAGCAGCGCCGCCCTGACCGACAGCGCTGCCGGGCAGGCCCAGGCAGAGGCCACGCCCATCGAAGTGCCTGCCGCTGCGCCGGAGCGGGCGCCCGGCGACATGGTCAAGGTGGACGCCGAGCTGCTCGACGACTTGGGTAACCTGGCCGGCGAGCACTCGGTAATCCGTGGGCGCATCGAACAGCAGGTCAACGACGCCCAGTTTGCCCTGAACGAGATGGAAACCACGTTGGAGCGCATGCGCGACCAGTTGCTGCGCCTGGACATGGAAACCCAGGGGCGGATCAGCAGCCGACAGGCATTCGAGGGTGACGCCTACGAAGACTTTGACCCGCTGGAAATGGACCGCCATTCCCAGCTGCAGCAGTTGTCACGGGCGCTGTTCGAATCGGCCTCCGACCTGCTCGACCTGAAAGAAACCCTGGCCCAGCGTGCGCAGGAGGCGTACAGCCTGCTGCAACAACAGGCGCGGGTGAACAGCCAGTTGCAGGAAGGCCTGACCGCGACCTTGATGGTGCCATTCGAACGCCTGGTGCCGCGCTTGCAGCGCGTGGTGCGCCAGGTAGCAAGCGAGCTGGGCAAGCAGGTCGAGCTGGTGGTCGGCAATGCCGAGGGCGAGCTCGACCGCAGCGTGCTCGAGCGCATGGTGGCGCCACTCGAGCACATGCTGCGCAATGCCGTCGACCATGGCCTGGAATCGCGCGAAGCACGCCTGGCGGCCGGTAAACCGGAGCAGGGCACCATTCACCTCAATTTGCTTCACGAGGGCGCCGACATCGTCATCGAAATGACCGACGATGGCGCTGGCGTGCCGCTGGAGGCCGTGCGGCGCAAGGCAATCAAACGCGGCCTGCTGGACCCGCAGGCACACTTGAGCGACCACGAAATCCTGCAGTTCATCCTGCGCCCAGGCTTTTCCACTGCCGAGAAGATCACCCAGATCTCCGGGCGCGGCCTGGGCATGGACGTGGTGCATGAGGAGGTCAAGCAACTGGGGGGCTCGATGAGCATCGAGTCGGCCCAGGGCAAGGGTGCACGCTTTCTGATCCGCTTGCCGTTCACAGTGTCGATCAACCGTGCCGTGATGGTGCACCTGGGCGAGGAGCAGTACGCCATCCCGCTCAACACCATCGAGGGCATTGTCCGCGTGCCGCCGGCCGAGTTGGCCGCCTGCTATCAGCTGGACGTGCCGCGCTATTGCTATGCCGGCCATGTGTACGAACTGCGTTACCTGGGGGAGCTGCTACAAGGCTTGCCGCGCCCGGGCCTGTTGGGTCAGAGCGTACCGCTGCCGGTGTTGCTGGTGCATTCTCAGGAGCAGTCGTTCGCCATTCAGGTCGACAGCCTGTCGCCCAGCCGCGAGATCGTCGTTAAAAGTCTCGGCCCGCAGTTTGCCGCCGTGCCGGGGCTGTCGGGGGCGACCCTGCTCGGTGATGGCCGGGTAGTGCTGATTCTCGACCTGCTCGGCCAGTTGCGCGGCCAGCAACGTCGCCTGGCACGGTTGCCGGGGGGGAGCGGGGTGCAGCGCACGCTGTTCGGCCCGGCCCCGCGCAGGGCATCGCTGGTGATGGTGGTGGACGACTCGGTGACCGTGCGCAAGGTCACCAGCCGCCTGCTGGAGCGCCATGGCATGAGCGTGCTGACGGCCAAGGACGGTGTCGACGCCATGGCCTTGCTCGAAGAGCACCGCCCGGACGTTCTGCTGCTGGACATCGAGATGCCGCGCATGGACGGCTTCGAAGTGGCCACCCGCATCCGCCGCGACGAGCGCCTGAAGGACCTGCCGATCATCATGATCACCTCGCGCACCGGGCAAAAACACCGCGACCGGGCCATGGCCATCGGCGTCAACGACTACCTGGGCAAACCGTATCAGGAGTCGGTGCTGCTGCAGAGTATTGCCCATTGGAGCCAGACCCATGCTTGAACTGATCGCAGGCCAGCGCAGCAGCCTGACCGGGCTGCTGCTGCCGATGGGCGACCGTACCCTGGTGCTGCCCAATGTGGCCGTGGCGGAGCTTATCGGCCAGCGCAACCTGGTGTGCCAGCGCGGCGACCCGGCCTGGCACCTGGGGTGGATCGACTGGCGCCAGCAACATTTGCCGCTGATCGGCTTCGAGGCGGCGTGTGGTGGCGAGACGCCTTGCGGCGAGAGGGCGCGTATTGTCGTGCTCAATGCCCTGGGGGATACCGGGCTGCGTTACCTGGCAGTGCTGCTGCAAGATATTCCGCGTTCGTGCAAGCTCGACAGCCAGCTCAACTATGTGGATGTGGCGCTGGGTAGCCTGGAATTGGCGGCGGTGCAGGTGGGTGAGCAGGTGGCACGGGTGCCGGACCTGGTGGGGCTGGAAAGACTCGTGCGTGACGCGGAACTGCAATCTGTCCTTGGTTAGGATGGTGCTGCTGATGGCCCAATCGCCGGCAAGCCGGCTCCCACAGGGTTCTGCATAGGCTCGGGATGGCGCGCGCTCTGTGGGAGCCGGCTTGCCGGCGATTGGGCCGCGCAGTGGCCCCAAGGGGAACCCCACCTGTCACAGGAGGTCTGTGTTTGCATGTATTACGGTGAACGTTTCAACGCCTGGACCCACCTGGTCGGTGCCGTCCTGGCCTGCATTGGTGCCATCTGGCTGATCGTCGTGGCGGGCCTGCAGGGCGACCCCTGGAAGATCGTGAGCTTCTCCATCTACGGCGGCACACTGCTGCTGCTCTACAGCATCTCCACCCTCTACCACAGCACCCGTGGCCGGGCGAAGGTGATCATGCGCAAGCTCGATCACCTGTCGATCTACCTGCTGATCGCCGGCAGTTACACACCCTTCTGCCTGGTGAGCCTGCGCGGGCCCTGGGGCTGGAGCCTGTTCGGGGTGGTGTGGGGCCTGGCAGTGATCGGCATGCTGCAGGAAATCAAGCCGCGCTCCGAGGCACGAGTCCTGTCGATCATCATCTACGCGGTGATGGGCTGGATCGTCCTGGTGGCGGTCAAACCGCTGCTGCTCAGCCTGGGCACCGCCGGCTTTGCGTGGTTGGCAGCCGGTGGGGTGTTCTACACCGTGGGCATCATCTTCTTCGCCTTCGACAGCCGCTTCCGCCACTGGCACGGCATCTGGCACTTATTCGTGATTGCCGGCAGCCTGATGCACTTCGTGGCGGTTTCGCTTTACGTGCGTTAGTTAAAAATCGCCCCACAGCTGCTGCGCCACAGATAGCGCCACCACCGGCGCTGTCTCGGTGCGCAATACGCGCGGGCCAAGGCGGGCGGCGTGGAAACCGGCGCCCTTGGCCTGTTCGACCTCGGCATCGCTCAAACCGCCTTCGGGGCCGATGAGGAAGGCCAGGCGTGCCGGTTTGTCGTGGCTGGTCAGCGGCCCGGCGACCGGGTGCAGCACCAGCTTGAGGTCGGCATCGCTGCCCTTGATCCAGTCGGCCAGGGTCACTGGCGGGTGGATCACCGGCAAGGTCGAGCGGCCGCACTGCTCGCAGGCGCTGATCGCCACCTGGCGCCAGTGCGCCAGGCGTTTGTCGGCGCGCTCGTCCTTCAGGCGCACTTCGCAGCGCTCGCTGATGATCGGGGTGATCTCGTTGGCGCCCAGCTCGGTGGCCTTCTGGATCGCCCAGTCCATGCGCTCGCCCCGGGACAGGCCCTGGCCGAGATGAATGTGCAGGGGGGATTCAGCCTGGCCTGCGAGTGCCTGGTCGAGGCTGACGCGCACGGTTTTCTTGCCCACTTCGAGCAACTGGCCAAGGTATTCCTGGCCGCTGCCGTCGAACAGCTGCACGGCGTCGCCGGGGGCCATGCGCAATACGCGGCCGATGTAGTGGGCCTGGGCTTCGGGCAGGTCGTGCTCGCCGAGGCTCAGGGGGGCGTCGATGAAAAAGCGGGACAGTCTCATGGTTCTGCTCGGACAAAAGGGATCATGTGACCCTGTGGGAGCGGGTTTACCCGCGAATGCGAGGGTGGGGCAACACCGCATTCGCGGGTAAACCCGCTCCCACAGGGTTCGGCGGCGGGCTTTCGGGCCTAGCCCGGGTCGCGGAAATCGGGGTGGAAGTTGGCCGGCACGGCGACGCTGACACTTTCACGGGTCGCGATATCGATGCCTTCAGTAGCCACCTCGGCCAGGAAATCGATCTGCTCCGGGGTGATCACGTACGGCGGCAGGAAGTACACCACGCTGCCCAGCGGGCGCAGCAGGGCACCGCGGGTCAAGGCGTGCTCGAACACCTTCAGGCCACGGCGCTCCTGCCACGGGTAGGCGACCTTGCCGGCCTTGTCCTGCACCATCTCGATCGCCAAGGCCATGCCAGTCTGGCGGATTTCCGCGACATGCGCGTGATCGGCCAGGTGCGCCGTGGCGCTGGCCATGCGCGCGGACAGCGCCTTGTTGGCCTCGATCACGTTGTCCTGCTCGAAGATGTCCAGGGTCGCCAGGGCCGCCGCGCAGGCCAGCGGGTTGCCGGTGTAGCTGTGCGAATGGAGGAACGCGCGCAGGGTCGGGTAGTCGTCGTAGAACGCCTGGTACACCGTGTCGGTGGTCAGGCAGGCGGCCAGCGGCAGGTAGCCGCCGGTCAGTGCCTTGGACAAGCACAGGAAGTCTGGGCGGATGCCGGCCTGTTCACAGGCGAACATCGTGCCGGTGCGGCCAAAGCCCACGGCAATTTCATCGTGGATCAGGTGCACGCCATAACGGTCGCAGGCCTCGCGCAGCAGCTTGAGGTAGACCGGGTGGTACATGCGCATGCCGCCGGCACCCTGGATCAACGGTTCGATGATCACTGCGGCGATGGTTTCATGATGCTCGGCCAGGGTCTGTTCCATGGCCTGGAACATGTTGCGCGAATGTTCTTCCCAGCCCATGCCCTCGGGGCGCAGGTAGCAGTCGGGGCTAGGTACCTTGATGGTATCGAGCAGCAACGCCTTGTAGGTCTCGGTGAACAGCGGCACGTCGCCCACCGACATGGCGGCGATGGTTTCGCCGTGGTAGCTGTTGGTCAGGGTGACGAAGCGTTTTTTTGCTGGTTTGCCGATGTTCTGCCAGTAATGGAAGCTCATCTTCAGCGCCACTTCGATACAGGACGAGCCATTGTCGGCGTAGAACACCCGGTCCAGCCCGGCCGGCGTCATGGCTACCAGGCGCTCGGACAGCTCGATTACCGGCTGGTGGCTGAAGCCGGCGAGGATCACATGCTCAAGCTGGTCGACCTGGTCCTTGATGCGCTGGTTGATACGCGGGTTGGCGTGGCCGAACACATTGACCCACCAGCTGCTGACCGCATCCAGGTAGCGTTTGCCGTCGAAATCCTCGAGCCACACACCTTCGCCACGCTTGATCGGGATCAGCGGCAGCTTTTCGTGGTCTTTCATCTGGGTGCAGGGGTGCCACAAGACCTTCAGGTCACGTTGCATCCACTGATCATTGAGGCCCATCGGCGCTTCTCCTGGCGTTACGGCTTGGTTTGACCGCGTAAGCCTAAGCAATGCCGGGAGGCAGGACAACCGCTGCGGCTCAATGGCGGCAGGTGCGGGTCCATTCGAGCTTGCGGATGTGCACGGTGCCGGCTTGCGAAGTAGAGATGGTCAGGCGCCGAAACGGCCCGGCAAGTAGCTGATAGTACGGTTGAGTGGAGATCGGGCCGGGCATGAATTCGGTGTAGCCGCTGCCGGAAAGCGTGAGCCAGTAGAAGTTGCGCGGTGTTGGCGCAGTCAGGTCCATATCGATGCCATCGGTATCCAGCAGCATCTGCACATCATCGAAGTGCTGGTCGCTGACGACGTAGTAATCGAGCCGAAGGCTCTCCACTTCCTGGCTGAAGGTGATTTCCACGTCACTGTGCTCGCCGATCACCAGCTCGGTGCCATCCTCCCCTTTGAAGCCTTCATGAAAACCCGTCCAGGAGGTACCGTTCGAGCGGATGCTCAAACCGGATGGCATAAGCAACGTCTGTTTGTGACAAAGGAACTGCCTGCTCACCTGTGCGAAATGTTCTTCATAGATCATGCGCAGCTCCTTTTGTCGGATTTTCGGCCACCTTGCCCCAGCATCTCGCAGGCGCCGTAGAGCTGGCTACTGACAAAAATGCCAGTTGCCAAAAGGACTTGTTGCCGCTGTGCTGGCAGGGTGCCCATACCTGACGTATTCTTAACGCATCGTCTCTCGGGGCATTCCTGCCTCTTCCCATTCCTGTAACGTCAACTCGGAGTTCGCCATCATGGCTGCTGCTTGGGTGCGCCTGTGCGCGTTGGTATTGATCGGTGTGTCCAGCGGCGCCGCGCTGGCAAAGGACAAGACACCTTCGGCAATCGTGGTGGGTGGCGGCCTGGCTGGGCTGACTGCAGCCTACGAACTGCAAAGCAAGGGCTGGCAGGTGACCCTGCTGGAAGCCAAGCCGGGCATGGGCGGCCGCTCGGGGCTGGCCACCAGCGAATGGATCGGTAACAGCAAGGCCCAGCCGGTGCTCAACCAGTACCTCGACCGCTTCAAGCTGGAAACACTGCCAGCGCCCGAGTTCGTGCGTACGCCGGGTTACCTGATCGACGGTGAGTACTTCAGCGCCAGCGATTTGGCCACCAAGCAACCGGCAACCGCCGAAGCGCTCAAACGCTACGAAAAAACCCTCGACGACCTGGCCCGTTCGATCGATGACCCGCTCAAGCCGCAGGCGACCAGCACGCTGTTCGCCCTCGACCAGATGAACGTGTCCACCTGGCTCGACAAGCTGCAGCTGCCGAGCACCGCGCGACAGCTGGTGAACCAGCAGATCCGCAGCCGCTACGACGAACCGTCGCGCCTTTCGCTGCTGTATTTTGCCCAGCAGAACCGCGTCTACCGCGGCGTCAGCGACCGAGACCTGCGCGCAGCGCGCCTGCCTGGCGGTAGCCCGGTGCTGGCCCAGGCTTTCGTCAAACAGCTGAAAACCATCAAGACCAGCTCGCCGGTTACCTCCATCGTGCAGGACAAGGACGGTGTGACCGTCAAGGTTGGCAGCACGGGCTACCAGGCCGATTACCTGGTAATGGCCGTGCCTCTGCGCGCCTTGGCCAAGATCCAGATCACCCCAGGCCTGGACACCCAGCACGTTGCGGCGCTGAAGGGCACCAACTATGGCTGGCGCGACCAGCTGATGCTCAAGTTCAAGCAGCCAGTGTGGGAAAGCCGTGCGCGGATGTCCGGCGAAATCTTCAGCAACGCAGGCCTTGGCATGCTGTGGATCGAGCCGGCGCTCAAGGGTGGTGCCAACGTGGTGATCAACCTGTCGGGCGACAATGCTCGCCTGCTGCAGGCCTTTGGTGACAAACAGATGGTCGACCAGGTGTTGATCCGCCTGCATGCCTTCTATCCACAGGCCCGTGGTGCGTTCACCGGCTACGAAGTCAAACGCTACAGCAGCGACGCCGGTACTGGCGGTGCCTACCTCGCCTACGGCCCAGGGCAGATCAGCAAATACTGGCGCCTGTGGGAACGCCCAGTGCAGCGCATTGCGTTTGCCGGTGAACATACCGACGCGCTCTACCCAGGTACCCTGGAAGGCGCCCTGCGCAGCGGCCAGCGTGCCGCCGGCCAGGTGCAGGACCTGCTGGCCGGCAAGTCGTTCGACCCGGCCAAAGCTGCGCCGATTGCGGCTGCAGCGGCGGCGGGCGCGGTAGGGGCGAAGGAAAAGGGCGGGTTCTTCTCGAACATGTTCGGTGGTTCGTCCGACAAGGGTGACAAGGCCGACAAGGCACCTGCCAAAGCTGAACCGGTGAAGGCCGAAGAGGCCAAGCAGGACAAACCCGGGTTCTTCTCGCGCATGTTCGGCAGTGCGGACAAGCCTGAAGTGAAGACTACGCCGATTGCCAAGGCCGATGAAGTGGCACCAGCGGCTGCTCCCGCCGCTGCCCCGGTGCCGGTTGCACCAGCAGTGGTAGCCAAGGAAGAGCCTGCAAAGCCTGCTGCCACCAAGGTGGCACCGGCCAAGCATGCGCCGGTACACAAGCCTGCGGTGAAGCAGGCGCACAAGCCTGTCGAGGCGAAGAAGGCCACGGCCAAATCAGAGCCTGCCAAGAAGCCAGTGAGCAACGTTCAGGCCAAAGCGAACTGACGTGATGCCAGCACTGGCCCCATCGCCGGCAAGCCGGCTCCCACAGGTGACTGCTCCGTCCTTGGACAGCACCCTACCTGTGGGAGCCGGCTTGCCGGCGATGGGGCCGGAGCTGACAACCTACAATTACCCGCTATCGTTAATGTTTCCTTAATAGCAAACTCGCACACTAACTATCGGATTTCTCGATAATCCAAAGCAATTTTTTCTGCTTTTATTCGATACGTTACGCGTTAGTCTGTGCACAGCTTTCACGGGGAAACACGTCATCATGCAACTGCGCAACTCACCTTCTCGCTATGGCGCGGTCAGCATTGTCCTGCACTGGGGCGTTGCGCTGGCAGTCTTCGGCCTGTTCGGCCTGGGCCTGTGGATGGTCGGTCTCGACTACTACAGCCCTTGGCGAAAGTCCGGGCCAGACCTGCACAAGAGCATCGGCCTGGTGTTGCTGGCAGTCATGCTGCTGCGTGTGCTTTGGCGCTTCATCAGCCCACCGCCACCGGCACCGGTCAACCACGGGGCACTGACCCGCGTGGCGGCCAAGCTGGGGCATCTGGCGCTGTACCTGGGCCTGTTCGCAGTGATGATCGCCGGTTATCTGATTTCCACCGCCGACGGTGTCGGTATTCCGGTATTCGGCCTGTTTGAAGTGCCAGCGCTGATCAGCGACCTGCCCGACCAGGCAGACCTGGCGGGCGTGATTCATCTGTGGTTGGCATGGGGCCTGGTGATTTTTGCCGTGCTGCATGCCTTGGCCGCCCTGAAGCATCATTACATCGACCGTGACGCGACCCTGATCCGCATGCTGGGCCGCAAAGCTTGACTCTCAACCTCAATTGCAAGGAATAGAAAGGATGTTGAAAAAGACTTTTGCCGCTCTGGCGCTCGGTACCGCACTGTTCTCCGCTGGCCAGGCCATGGCAGCTGATTACAAGATCGACAAGGAAGGCCAGCACGCGTTCGTCGACTGGAAGATCAGCCACCTGGGCTACAGCTTCATCCACGGTACCTTCAAAGACTTCGATGGGGCTTTCACATGGGACAGCGCCAAGCCTGAAGCCAGCAAGATCAATGTCGACCTGAAAACTGCCAGCCTGTGGTCGAACCACGCTGAGCGTGACAAGCACATCGCCAGCAAAGACTTCCTGGACGTGAAGAAGTATCCAGAAGCCAAGTTCGTTTCCACCGCCGTTAAATCGACCGGTGAAAAGACTGCTGACGTGACCGGTGACCTGACCCTGCATGGCGTGACCAAGCCGGTGACCTTCAAGGCTACCTTCAACGGTGAAGGCAAAGACCCGTGGGGCGGCGAGCGTGCTGGCTTCAACGCCACTACTACGCTCAACCTGAATGACTTCGGCATCAAAGGCCCGGGCGCTACTTCGCAGACCCTGGACCTGGATATCAGCGTCGAAGGTGTGAAGCAGAAGTAAGCCTTGCTTGCGCAATAAAAAACGCCGCCCATTGGGCGGCGTTTTTGCGTACGGCTCGGTTATGAGCCTTTGCGGGTCAGCAGCGCAGGGCGCTCACCGCGCGGGCGGCTCGGCAGGTCGTCCAGTTGCTCAGGCGTTGGGTAACGGTCGAGCTTGGACTCCTTGCGAATGATCACCGGCTGGTTCTGCGGCTCGCGCGAGCTACGCACTGCCGGTTCCTGGCGCAAGGCGTCATCACGACCGGCAGAACGGTTGCGGCCACCGCCGTTGTTGTCGCGGCGCGCACCACCACCACCGCCATTGCTGTTACGCGGTGGGCGCTTTTCACCACTGGCGCTGCGTGGCTGGCTACCGTTACGGCCTTGGCCACCACCGCTGTTGCTGCGCGGAGTGTTGGCTTGGCCCGGCTGAGCTTGGCCAGCACCTGCACCTGCACCCGGACGACGGTTGCGGCCCTGGTTCTTGGCGTTCTGGTACGGGCTGACGTAGTCGGCACGGTTACCGAAGTTATCCACGTCGTCGTCCAGGAACTCGTCTGGGGCGCGGTCTGCGGAGTTCTTCGCCGGGCTGTTCTGGCCCGCTTGCTGCTGACGCGGCTTCTTGTCGCGCGGTTTGCGCGGCTGTTGCTGCTTGTCGGCAGATTTTTCCTTGTCGGCAGGCTTGTCCGCAGCGTGCGGCTTGGCCTTGCCTTTATCCTTGCCCTTGTCCTTGCGGCCACCGTTGGCGTCTTTGCCGCCGTCGCCCCTCGCCTGCTGATTACGGCCGCCACGGCCGTTGTTCTGCGGGCGTTCACGAACTTCAGGCTTCTCGGCTTCTACCTGGCTTGCGTCGAAGCCCATCAGGTCGCCATCGGCAATTTTCTGCTTGGTAACGCGCTCGATGCTCTTGAGCAGCTTTTCTTCATCTGGCGCGACCAGGGAAATGGCTTCGCCCGAGCGCCCGGCACGGCCGGTACGGCCGATGCGGTGAACGTAGTCTTCCTCGACATTCGGCAGTTCGAAGTTGACCACGTGCGGCAGCTGGTCGATGTCCAGGCCACGGGCAGCAATGTCGGTGGCGACCAGCACGCGCACGCTGTTGGCCTTGAAGTCGGCCAGGGCTTTGGTGCGAGCGTTCTGGCTCTTGTTACCGTGGATCGCGGCAGCGCTGAGGCCGTGCTTTTCCAGGTACTCGGCCAGGCGGTTGGCGCCGTGCTTGGTGCGGGTGAACACCAGCACCTGTTCCCACGCACCCAGCGTGATCAGGTGCGCCAGCAGCGCGCGCTTGTGGCTGGCAGGCAGGCGGTAGACGCGCTGCTCGATACGTTCGACCGTGGTGTTCGGCGGGGTGACCTCGATGCGCTCCGGGTTGTGCAGGAGCTTGTCGGCCAGGTCGGTGATGTCTTTGGAGAAGGTGGCCGAGAACAGCAGGTTCTGGCGCTTGGCCGGCAGGCGGGCAAGGACCTTCTTGACGTCGTGGATGAAGCCCATGTCGAGCATGCGGTCGGCTTCGTCGAGGACCAGGATTTCCACGTGGGCCAGGTCTACTTTGCCTTGCCCGGCCAGGTCGAGCAGGCGGCCCGGGCAGGCCACCAGCACGTCGACGCCCTTGGCAATGGCCTGGATTTGCGGGTTCATGCCTACGCCGCCGAAAATGCAGGCACTGACCAATGGCAGGTCGCGGGCGTACACCTTGAAGCTGTCATGCACCTGAGCCGCCAGTTCGCGGGTCGGGGTCAGAACCAGCACGCGCGGTTGGCGTGGGCCATGGCGCTGGGATTTGTCTGGGTGGCCTGCCGGGAACAGGCGCTCAAGAATTGGCAGTGCAAAACCGCCGGTTTTACCAGTACCTGTCTGTGCGGCAACCATCAGGTCGCGGCCTTGCAACACGGCGGGAATCGCCCGCTGTTGCACCGGAGTCGGCTGGGTATAGCCCGCAGCCTCGATAGCGCGGACAAGAGCCTCGGAGAGACCGAGGGAAGCAAAGGACATGGGCAATCCTGTTCTCGTGTGGGCTGGGCCCGTAGGGATGTTCTGCCTGGCGCGACGGGCATCGGAGGGATGCGATCGCGTCCGGTCCAGCTGGGCTTTCACTGCACATCCGGAAAACGGAGGGTGGACGCCAAGGGGGCGTCGATGCCGATCGGGATGCCTGTTGCGAGGCCGAGCGTCCGGGCGTGAGCCGGGCGGGAAGGCCCGAGTATAACAGAGCTATCGCAGCGTGCTGCTTTCCTGCTGCTCAACGGCGTCAGGAAGATGGCCGGCGTCGCCGATGTAGCGTTCGATTATCGCCAGGTAATCGGGCTCCTGCTTGAAGCGACGTAGTTCTTCGGTAAAGGCCTGGGCCAGTTTCTCACGGCCGGGTTTGCGTGCCAGCCCCAGGTATTGCGCCTGGCGGCTGATCACCAGTGGCAGTTCTTCGACTTGTTGTTCAAGGCCGAGTTGCCGGCGCAGGTAGCGCCCCACCAGGCGGTCGGTGACCAGCAAATCGATGCGCCCCAGCGCCAGTTTGCCGAAATTGGCTTCGTGGCTGGGCGCCGACTCTCGCCGGAAACCGGGGGCCTCATTGAATTCGGCACCGTAGGCATAGCCTGGCGAGGTGCCCACAGTCAGGTTGCGGAGGTCGCTCAGGTGATCGATGGCATGGCGGCGGCGGGTGGACTGGTAAAGCACGAACTCGACGTCCGACATGGGTTCCTGCGGGTACACCAGGTAGGCCTTGCGCGAGTCGACCATGAATATGTCCATCACGCCGTCGGCGTGGCCCTGCTCGATCATGGCCAGGCATCGTTTCCAGGGCAGGAACTCCCACTCCACCTCGACACCCAGGCGCTTGAACACTTCGGTGGTGACTTCGTAATCGATGCCTTTCGTTTGGCCGGCGTCCCTGTATACGTAAGGCGCCCAGTCGTCGCTGACCAGGCGCAGGCGCTCGCCCTGCGCCAACGGGCTCAGGCAGGCGAGCAGCAGGATGCAGAAGAGGTGGGCGATGTGCGGCATGGCGCGAGATTACGCGCTCGGCTTTGGCAAGGCCAGAGCGCGCAACTCAAGATTGGCAAGCCCGCAACAGATGGGCCTCGATATCCTTGCGCCGGGCCCCGAGGGACAGGCGCAGGCCCGGATGGCGCAGGCACTGGCGCAATTGCTCCGGCTCCATGCGGCCATAACGCTCATTGAGGTTCTCCAGCGCCTTGTCCCACCAGGCGGGGGCGCAGGCGCGATCGAATTCGTTGGGGTAGGGGTAGCTGCCGTACAGCAATTCGCGTGCGAACTGCCGCTCGCGGCTGGGCATCGTCAGACTCAGCGCCTTGTAACCCAAGCGTTGCAGGGTGGGTGGGCGCGGCAACTGGTCGTTCACCAGCAGCACATCAGCCCTGGCCGCCGCGCTCAGCGGTTGGTCACCGTGTTTGCGCAGCCAGGCCTGGATCTTGGCGCGAAACTGAGCCTTGCGGCTCCAGTAGTGATGAATCACGTCGGTGCATTCGGCCAGCGCGAGCTTGCGATAAGCCGCCACGGCCAGGCAGAACTCTTCCAGCGTGTAGGCCGAGCGTGCCAACGGATGGAATTCGTCCATCATCGCGATGGAGTGGTCCAGTATGCCTGCATCTTCGGCGGTCAAGCCGATCACCCCGGAGTTGACCAATGACATCTGGCAGTCAGCCAGGCCCCGCGACTGGAGGAGGGTGAGCAAATTCTTGTACAGCAGGCACTTCTGGTTTTCGCCGTAGCGCCCACCGATCGCATTGCACAACAGGCTGCCGGGCTTGACCCGTTGAAACAGTTGCAGCGGCGACTTACGGAAGAACGTGTCGGTATCGATCAGTACGGCCAGTGGATGTTGCTGCAGCACTTGGCGCATCAGCACGTGCTTGCTGCGGAAATGGTAACCGTGAGGCTCATTCCACGCTTTGCGCGTGGCTTCATCGAGCAGATGAACGCTAACCGGCAGCTTCTCATAGGGGGCCGAGTTGTCGGTATAGACCTGGATATCCATGGCCTCGCCAGCAGATGCGTCCAGGTGCGCCAATGCGCTGACGATGCTGAAGCAGGCCTCCTGATGATAGGTGGCCGGGCCGAAGGCCAGGTAGACCAGCTGGGGGCGCGATGGCGATATATGCTGCATGGCTGGCAAACCTGTCTGAACCAGAAATAAATAAGGCCTTAGTCTACGACTAAAGCCTTAAGTATTACTGAACGGACTTTGCCAAAAAGTTTCAGCGAGGCAGTTTCAGGTTGTTCCAGATCGCCAGGCTGGCCTCTGCCTGGTTCAGGGTATAGAAATGCAGGCCCGGTGCGCCGCCTTGCAGCAGTTGTTCGCACATGCGGGTGATCACTTCTTCACCAAAGGCCTGGATGCTGGCGGTGTCGTCGCCATAGGCTTCGAGCTGCTTGCGGATCCAGCGCGGGATTTCCGCGCCGCAGGCATCGGAGAAGCGCGCCAGCTTGCTGTAGTTGGTGATCGGCATGATGCCGGGCACTACAGGAATATCCACGCCCAGCTTCTGCGCACGTTCGACGAAGTAGAAGTAGCTGTCGGCGTTGAAGAAGTACTGGGTGATGGCGCTGTCGGCACCGGCCTTGACCTTGTGCACGAAGTTGGCCAGGTCGACCTCGAAATTGCGCGCCTGTGGGTGCATTTCCGGATAAGCGGCAACTTCCAGGTGGAAGTGATCACCGCTTTCCTGGCGGATGAACTCGACCAGGTCGCTGGCGTAGCGCAGCTCACCACTGGCCATGCCCATGCCCGACGGCAGGTCGCCACGCAGGGCAACGATGCGCTTGATGCCAGCAGCCTTGTACTGGTCCAGCAGCGCACGCAACTCATCCTTGGTGTCGCCGACACACGAAAGGTGCGGCGCGGCCGGCACCTTCACTTCGCTTTCCAGCTGCAGCACGGTGTTCAGCGTGCGGTCGCGGGTCGAGCCACCGGCACCGTAGGTGCAAGAGAAGAAGTCCGGGTTGTAGGCGGCCAGCTGGCGGGCAACACCCATCAGCTTTTCGTGACCGGCATCGGTCTTGGTCGGGAAGAATTCGAAACTGTAGCGGCGTTCTTGTGACATCTCTGTTTCCTCAGCTGCAGGCCATGAGCCGCAAGCTGCAAGTAAAAGCCAGGGCGGTGTGGGCCGGCCTGGCTTGGGCATCGATCAAGATTAAACGACTACAAGCGCCAGGCAGCAGGCCACCTGGCGCTTGCCGCTTAGTAGCGGTAGGCGTGCGGCTTGAACGGGCCTTCGACAGTCACACCGATGTAGTCGGCTTGCTGCTTGGTCAGCTGGGTGACCACGCCGCCGAAGCCGCGGACCATTTCCAGGGCCACTTCTTCGTCGAGTTTCTTCGGCAGTACTTCAACGGTCAGGCGTTCGGCTTTCTTCTCGGCCGACAGGTCGGCGTACTTCTGCTCGAACAGGAAGATCTGCGCCAGTACCTGGTTGGCGAACGAACCGTCCATGATGCGGCTTGGGTGGCCAGTGGCGTTACCCAGGTTGACCAGGCGGCCTTCGGCCAGCAGGATCAGGTAGTCGTCGTTCTGCGGGTCGAAGTCGCCAGCGCCGGTACGGTGGATCTTGTGTACCTGCGGCTTGACCTCTTCCCACGCCCAGTTCTTGCGCATGAAGGCGGTGTCGATCTCGTTGTCGAAGTGGCCGATGTTGCAGACCACGGCACGCTTTTTCAGCGCCTTGAGCATGTTGGCATCGCAGACGTTGACGTTACCGGTGGTGGTGACGATCAGGTCGATCTTGCCCAGCAGGGCCTTGTCGATGCTGGCTTCGGTGCCGTCGTTGATGCCGTCGATGAACGGCGAGACCAGCTCGAAGCCGTCCATGCAGGCCTGCATGGCGCAGATCGGGTCAACTTCGGTGACCTTGACGATCATGCCTTCCTGACGCAGCGACTGGGCCGAACCCTTGCCCACGTCACCGTAGCCGATTACCAGGGCCTGCTTGCCCGACAGCAGGTGGTCGGTGCCGCGCTTGATGGCGTCGTTCAGGCTGTGACGGCAGCCGTACT
>Ga0213827_1000147_pt1 | contig 83845 bp, 61 predicted proteins | sample MC6MC0898MG_FD_180669 | JGI IMG/M metagenome (GOLD analysis project Ga0213827, IMG submission 180669) | Enriched soil aggregate microbial communities from Iowa State University, Ames, United States - MC6-MC0898-MG | ecosystem: Environmental > Terrestrial > Soil > Unclassified | place: USA: Iowa...
TGATGATCGCGATCACCGGCACCAGCGCCCAGTTCGGCACGGCGAGGATGCGGGTGAAGATGCGGATCATCGGGATGTTCAGGATCACCAGCATGATGTTGGCGATGAACAGCGACGCAATCAGGCCCCAGACGATGTCCGGTTGCTGTTCAAACAGCAGCGGGCCCGGGGTGATGTTGTACAGCGTTAGCGCGCCGATCATCACCGCTGTGGTGCCCGAGCCAGGCACGCCCAGGGTCAGCATCGGCACCAGGGCGCCGCAGCAGGAGGCACCGATGGCGGTTTCCGGGGCGGCCAGGCCGCGAGCGTCGCCTTTGCCGAAGTTGCCCTTGGTGCCAGCGATGCGTTTTTCGGTCATGTAGGCCACAGCGCTGGCCAGCGTTGCGCCGGCACCCGGCAGCACGCCCATGATGAAGCCGAGCAGGCCGCAGCGGATATTGACCGCGAACACCGACGCCGCCTCCTTGAAGTTGAACAGCATGCGCCCGGTGGCCTTGACCGCCTGGTGGCCATGGTGGGTCTTCTCCAGCAGCAACAGGATTTCACTGATCGAGAACAAGCCCAGTACCAGCACCACGAACTGGATGCCGTCGGCCAGGTGCACGCTGTCACCGGTAAAGCGGTACACGCCGCTGTTGGCATCGATGCCCACTGCCGAGAGGAACAGGCCGATCAGCGCGGCGATAAAGGTCTTCAACGGTTTGTCGCCGGCCATGCCGCCGAGGCAGACGATGGCGAACACCATCAGCACGAAATACTCCGCCGGGCCGAAGGCAATTGCCCATTTCGCCAGCAGCGGGGCGAACAGCACCATGCCGCAGGTGGCGATGAAGGCGCCGATGAACGAACTCCATGCCGACAGCGACAGGGCAACGCCGGCCAGGCCTTTGCGGGCCATCGGGTAGCCGTCGAGGGTGGTCATCACGGTCGAAGCTTCGCCGGGGATGTTCAGCAGGATCGAGCTGATCCGCCCGCCGTACTCACAACCCAGGTATACCGCAGCTAGCAGGATCAGCGCCGACTCCGGTGGCAGGCCAAGGGCGAAGGCGATCGGGATCAGCAAGGCCACGCCGTTGATCGGGCCCAGGCCCGGCAGCAGGCCGACCACGGTGCCGATCAGGGTGCCGGAAAGGGCGGTGACCAGGTTGTACGGGCTCAGGGCGACGCCGAAGCCCTGGCCCAGGTAGCTCAAGGTATCCATGTGTCAGTTCTCCAGTACGCTCAGCAGGCCAAGGGGCAGGGGCACATCCATCACGCGGTCGAACAGCCAGTAGAGGAACAGGCTCATGCCAACCACCACGATGGCGCTGTGCAGCCAGCGGCCGCCATACAACCGGGCCATGGGGATGCCGACCAGGATGGCGCTGAGGATGAAGCCCAGGGCTTCGAAGGTGGCGGCGAAGACGATCAGCAGGCCGACGCAGCCAGCGATCTTGATCAGGGTTTCGCGGTCCAGCTCAGGTTCGTCTTCCTTGTGCACGATGGGCGTAGGGCGGATGGCGAGGTAGAGCAGGCCCAGGCCCATCAGGCCGAGCATCAGCAGCGGGTAGGCGCGGGGGCCGACCGGCTCGTAGGAAAAGGCCGCCTGGTAGGGCCAGGCCATTACGGCCAGGGCGGCACACACCGCCAGCAGAGCCAGGGCGAAGATACGTTGCAGGATCATTGGGGAATCCTCGTTGGACGCGGACTCTGTGGGAGCGGGCTTGCCCCGCGAACACCGGCAAAGCCGGTGCCATGCACCGAGGTGCTAGCTTCGCGGGACAAGCCCGCTCCCACAGGGATCGGTTCAGGTAGTCGGCGATTTACTGAATCAGGCCAAATTCCTTGGCCAGTGCCTTGTAGTCCGCCACCTGTTTCTTCACGTAGCCGTCCAGCTCTTCACCGGTCATGGCAAACGGGAACAGCTCGCGCTGGTCACGCAGCTGGGCGAAGTCTTCGGAGGCGAGCATCTTGTCGAACGACTGCTTCCACCAGGCATAGTCTTCGTCGCTCACCTTCGGCCCGAGGTAGAAGCCGCGCACCACCGGCCAGACGATGTCGTAGCCCTGTTCCTTGGCGGTGGGGATGTCTTTCATTTCCGGCTCGTCGAGGCGGTTTTCCGAGAACACCGCGAGGATGCGCATGTTGCCGCTCTGGATGTGCGGCATGGAGTCGGAGATGTCGGTGGAGCCAACCTGGATGTGGCCACCGAGCAGCGCCGTGGCAATTTCGCCGCCGCCTTCCAGGGCAACGTAACGCAGGTCGCGCGGGTTGATGCCGGCCGCCTTGGCGATCAGCGCGGTCTGCATCCAGTCCTGGCTGCCGACGGTGCCGCCAGAGCCGATCACCACCTTGCTGGGGTCCTTCTTCAACGCCGCGACCAGGTCGTCGAGGGTCTTGTAGGGCGAATCGCTTTTCACGGCGATGGCGCCGTAGCTGGTGCCGACTGCCGCCAGCCATTTCACGGCATTTTCGTCAAAGCGGCCGAACTTGCCCTGGGCCAGGTTCAGCAGCGACCCACTGGACCACGCTACCAGCGTGCCGGCATCGCCCGGGCGCTGCGCGACCACGGCGTTATAGGCCACCGCGCCGACACCGCCGGGCATGTAGGTGACGCGCATCGGTTTGCTGAGGATCTTCTCCTGCACCAGGGCGCTCTGCACCAGCTTGCAGGTCAGGTCGAAACCGCCGCCGGGCGAAGCCGGGGCGATACATTCAGGGCGTTTCGGTTCGGCGGCGAGGGCATTGCCGGCCAGCAGCAGGCAGCCGGTGGCCAGGACGAGGCGGCGCAGTGAAAAGGTCATCGTCTATCTCCGTGAGCGTTGTTGTTATGGGTTACCACAGGGCGACGCTGTAGCTCACCAGCAGCCGCATTTCGTCGGCATCGCGGGCGAAGTTGGAGCGGAAGGTGGCGTTGCGCAGGCGCACGGCGACGTTTTTCAACGGGCCGCTTTGTACCACGTACTTGAACTCGGTATTGCGTTCCCACTCCTTGCCCTCGCCACCGGCGGCGCGGCTGACGTTGTCGCCGTTGATGTAGCGGGTCATGAAGGTCAGGCCGGGGATGCCCAGGGCGGCAAAGTTGTAGTCGTAGCGCGCCTGCCAGGAACGCTCGTCGGCACCGGCGAAGTCGTTGATCTGGACAAAGTTGACCAGGTACGGGTCGGCGCCATCGATGTACGGGAAGGCGCTGTCACCGCTCAGCTGCTGCCAGGCGGCACTGACCTTGTGCCCGCCCAGGCTGTAGCTGAGCATGCCGTTGAAGGTGGTGTTGTCGATGCGCCCGGCCTTGGCGGCGCCTGCGTCATCGCTGATTGCCAGGCGCAGGTCGGCGCCGAAGGTGCCCGGGCCCCAGGGCTGGGTGGCGAGCATGCCGATAAAGTGCTGGCGGTAGATGTCGTCGAGCTGGGCGAAGTGGTAGCTGCCGGTAATGCGGTCGGTGAACTTGTAATCCAGGCCGGCCAGGTCGAGGTTGTCGGCGCTGAACGTGCCACCGAAGCGGCCGTTCTTGTTGTTCAGTGCCAGGTCTTCCCAGTTGGTGTCGTTGCGGTCCTTGGCCTTGTCCAGGCGCCCGCCGGTGAAGGTCAGGCCCTTGATCTCCTGCGAGGTGAGCAGGCCGCCCTCGAAGGTTTGCGGCAGGATGCGCCCATCGTTGGGCTGCAGGGTCGGCAATTCGGGGATCAGCGTGCCGACCTTCAGTTCGGTCTTGGACACCTTGACCTTGCCGGTCAGGCCCAGCTTGGAGTACTCGTCGGCGGCCTTGCCATCATCGTGGGTCGGCAGCAGGCCGGTGTCGGTGCGGTCGGGGCTGGAGTCGAGCTTGATGCCGAGCATGCCCAGCGCGTCCAGGCCAAAACCCACGGGGCCATCGGTGTAGCCGGACTCGAAGTTGAGCATGAAGCCCTGGGCCCATTCGTCGCGCTTGGATTGCTGCGCGCTGGTGCCGTCGCGGAAGTCGCGGTTGAAGTACATGTTGCGGGTTTCGAAGGTTGCCGTGCTGTCTTCGAAGAAGGCGGCCTGGCTCATCGGGGCGACGCCAGCAAGCGCAAGGGCGCAGGCAGTGGCGGATGGGCGGGCGGACAGGGAACGGGTAGGCGCGTACGCCTGCGGCTGCGATGACAGCATCGAGGATGGCTCCGTTTATTGTTCTTATTTGTTGCACCTTGCTGGTGCTTTTTTCGGCGCGCGGGGCGACCGTGGTGCGATGCTAGGTAACGAACCTTTCGCTAACCTTTCAGCCTGAAAGGTTTGTTACAAAGGGCTTCACAGACGGGGCGAGGGCGGTACACTCCGCGCCACCGCCCCACCCGAGCAGGGAGAATCCGATGCGTGTGCTGCTGGTCGAAGACCATCTGCAACTGGCCGAAAGCGTGGCCCAGGCCCTTAAAAGCCATGGGCTGACCGTGGATGTATTGCACGATGGAGTGGCCGCCGACCTGGCCCTGGCCAGCGAGGAGTACGCCGTTGCCGTGCTCGACGTGGGCTTGCCGCGCATGGATGGCTTTGAGGTGCTGGCGCGCCTGCGTGGCCGTGGCAAGACCCTGCCGGTGCTGATGCTGACCGCGCGCAGCGACGTGAAGGACCGGGTGCATGGCCTGAACCTCGGTGCCGACGATTACCTGGCCAAGCCCTTCGAACTGACCGAGCTGGAAGCGCGGGTAAAAGCCTTGCTGCGGCGCAGTGTGCTGGGTGGCGAACGCCAGCAGCGCTGCGGGCCGCTGGTGTATGACCTCGACACCCGGCGCTTCAGCCTCGGCGAGGACAACCTGACCCTGACCTCCCGCGAGCAGAGCGTGCTCGAGGCGCTGATCGCCCGCCCAGGCCGGGTGATGAGCAAGGAGCAGCTGGCTGCCCAGGTGTTCGGCCTGGACGAAGAAGCCAGCCCCGACGCCATCGAAATCTACATCCACCGCCTACGCAAAAAACTCGATGGCCAGCAGGTAGCTATCGTTACCTTCCGTGGCCTGGGCTACCTGCTAGAGCACCGTGATGCGTGACAACGGCAGCCTGCGCGGGCGCTTGCTGGGCAACCTGGCGCTGCTGCTGGTGGTACTGATGCTGGCCAGCGGCCTGAGCGCCTACTGGAATGGCCGCGAAGCCGCCGACACCGCCTACGACCGCACCCTGCTGGCCTCGGCACGGACCATTGCCGCTGGCCTGTCCCAGCGCGACGGCACGCTGAGCGCGGACGTGCCCTATGTGGCGCTGGACACGTTCGCCTACGACAGCGCCGGGCGCATCTATTACCAGGTGCTGGACATCAACCAGAAGCTGATCTCGGGCTACGAAAACTTGCCGCCGCCACCGCCCGGCACGCCGCGTACCGACGATTACCCGGCGCTGGCGCGCTTCTACAACGCCATCTACCTCGGCCAGGATGTGCGCGTGGTCAGCCTGCTGAAGGCGGTAAGCGAGCCGAACATGAACGGCATGGCCGAAATCCGCGTGGCCGAGACCGAAGAGGCGCGGGTGAGCATGGCGCGTGGTTTGATGGCCGACACGCTGTTGCGCTTGGGCATGCTGGCGCTGGGCGCGCTGGTGATGGTCTGGTTCGCGGTGAGCGCGGCACTGCGGCCGCTGGAGCGCTTGCGCACGGCCGTCGAAGAACGCCAGCCGGACGATTTGCGTGCGTTGCCGCTGGTACAAGTGCAGCGTGAGCTAAGCCCGCTGGTGCGTGCCTTGAACCACTTCACTGAACAGCTGCGCGGGCAGTTCGAACGCCAGGCACAGTTCATTGCCGAAGCCGCCCACGAGTTGCGTACACCGCTGGCAGCGCTCAAGGCGCGAGTGGAGCTGGGTTTGCGCTCACAGCAACCCGAAGAATGGCGCCAGACGCTGGAGTCTGCCGCCCAGGGCACCGATCGGCTGACCCACCTGGCCAACCAGTTGCTGTCGTTGGCGCGGGTGGAAAATGGCGCTCGGGCCATTGCCGAGGGCGGTGCTCAGCGCCTGGACTTGAGCCAGTTGGCCCGCGAGCTGGGCATGGCCATGGCGCCGCTGGCGCACAAGCGCGGCGTGGCGCTGGCGCTGGAAGCCGAGACGCCGGTGTGGCTCAAGGGTGAGCCGACGTTGCTCAACGAGTTGCTGAGCAACCTGGTGGACAATGCGCTGGCGCATACCCCAGCGGGCGGCAATGTGATCTTGCGCGTGCAAGCCCCGGCAGTGCTGGAAGTCGAGGACGATGGGCCGGGGATCCCCGAAGAGGAGCGCGAGCGGGTGTTCGAGCGCTTCTACCGGCGCAGCGCCCAGGGCACTGGGCTGGGCTTGGCGATTGTCGGCGAAATCTGCCGTGCGCACCTGGCACAAGTCAGCCTGCACGATGGCGAGAATGGCGGATTGAAAGTGCGGGTGAGTTTTATCGCCGACTGATGTGTTGCCTGGTCAGCGCAACATGCTCCGCGCTTCCAGCAGCTCACTGATTTCAAGCTCGGTGCCATACGGCAACCCCAGGTGCCGATAGGCCGGCAGCGCTGCCAGCGGCCGGCTGCGCCCGCGCTGGCTGATGCAGCGGGCAATCTGCACCACGTCGATGTAGTCAGCCTTGTCGGTTTGCCGGTCCAGGTCCTGCACCTGGCTCGGCAAATTCACCAGCTGCTCGGGGAATTCCCACGACGAAAGGATCTTGTCACCCAATACCGGCTGGATCTGCTCGATCACGTAGTGCAGGCAGACCGGGTCGGAGAGCAGTTCGTTGTGTTCCTCGGCATAGATCAGCACCGGTAGCGCACCGATCTGGTGGACCAGCCCGCCCAGCGTCGCCTGGTCGGGTTTCAGCTGGGTATAGCGCCGGCACAGTTCATAGCTGATGCCCGCAACTTCAAGGCTGTTGGCCCAGATATCCCTGAGTTTTTGCTCCACTGCAGACGAGCGAGCATGGAAGATCTGCTCGATCACCAGGCCAATGGCCAGGTTGCAGCTGTAATTGATACCCAGGCGCGTAATGGCCGTATGCAGGTCGGTCACCTCGACCGCCGCACGCAGCAGCGGGCTGTTGACCACCTTGATCAGGCGCGCGGAGAGAGCAGCGTCGCGGCCGATCACCTTGCTCAACGCGGCAACGCTGATCTCGGTGTCCTCGGCCGCCTCGCGGATGCTCAAGGCAACTTCCGGGAGGGTCGGCAAGACCAGGTCATCGTTGGCGATGGCCGCGAGCAACTGTGCTTGAACCGTCTCGGCCAGCTTGTTCATGTACTTCTCTACCGCAGGGGTGGCGGGCTGGTCAGCGCTGGATTTCCCGGTCGCGGTCCAGTTCGTAAGGCAGGCTCAAGACCTGCAGGCGTGGGCCTTGCAGGCTGCCCAGGTGCAGGTTGTCGTCTTCCACGGCCTCGGCGGTCAGCACCGCCAGCAGTTCGCAACCCTGGCCCGAGCTGGCCGCAATGACCACCTCGCCGACAGACGAGCCGTGTATTGGAGAGAAGATTTCAGCGCCTGGCGCAGGGATGTCCTGCTGGTCGAGCAGCAGGCGGTACTGACGGCGCTTGAGCTTGCCCAGGTACTGCATGCGGGCGACGATTTCCTGGCCGGTGTAGCAGCCTTTCTTGAAACTCACGCCATCGACGGCCTGCAGGTTGATCATCTGCGGGATGAACAGTTCGCGGGTTGGGCCCATGACCTGGCCGATACCTGCGCGGATCTGGCCCAGCAGCCAGTCGTTGAGGCTGCCTTCGGGCAATGCGGCGACAAGTTTCTCGCGCACGCTGGCAGCAGCGTCCGCCGGTACCCAGAGCTCCACTCGGCCTTCGGACGCAGCAATGGCGATCAGGCCTTCGTGGCGCACGGTAGCGCCTGCGCTGGCCGGTACACTTAAACCCAGTGCCTGTAGTGCCGTGTCACCACCCTGCAGGCCAAAACGCACCCAGGCGGCGCTTTCGTCGCTGAGCGTGGCCTTGGAGAACACGGCGTACTTCTTCAGGTCGGCCAACTGCGCTTCGAGCAGTTCGCTGGCCATGGCCAGCAGGTAGCCGTTGCCTTCGGGCAGGATGCGGAAGCTCGACTGCATGCGCCCCTTGACCATGCAGCGGGCGCCAAGGCTGGCGTGCTCAAGGCTGAGGTAGTTGATGTTACAGGTCAGCTGGCCCTGCAGGAACTTGCCGGCGTCGGAGCCGCGGACGGCGAGGATGCCCTCGTGGGACAGGGGGCTGAAGAAAGCGGAATCGGCCATGGGGGATCGCGGTGGCTAAAGACTGGCGGCCATCATAGAACGCCAGTAACAAAATAGGTAGGTGACTAGACCAACGCCTCGTGCCGCTTCGTGCGCCTGGCTGTATACTGGCGGCCCATTTGAGGAGGGCCCCATGGTCGAACAAACTGAACTCAACCGGCTTTTCTGGCACAGCCGCCGTGGCATGCTGGAGCTCGACGTACTGCTGGTGCCTTTCACCCAGGAGGTCTACGCGACCCTGAGCGAAGCCGACCGCGAACTCTACGTTCGCCTGTTGAGCTGTGAAGATCAGGACATGTTCGGCTGGTTCATGGAGCGCACCGAGTCTGAAGACCCGGAGCTGCAGCGCATGGTCCGCATCATCCTGGACCGTGTCCAGCCCAAGTGAGTGTTTCGAGTGCCGTTGGCAGGGCTCACGCCTGTTGCTGGCGGCCTACCTGGCCTGCCAGGGGCTGGCGCAGCTTGCCTTGTGGTTGAGCACAACACCCTGGTGGCTTTGCCTTCCTGCTGTAGTCGCTTGCCTGGCCCACGCCTGTTGGGCGATCCCCCGACGTATTCTGCTGACCCACGCTCACGCTGTCATCGGCCTGCGCCGCGACGCACTTGGCTGGCGGTTGTTCAGCCGTGCCGAGGGCTGGCAGGCGGTGCGCCTGTGTCGGGATAGTGTGGCGTTGCCGGGGTTGGTGGTGTTGCGGTTTGTGCGGCCGGGGCGCTGGTTTGCCCAGAGCCAGTGTGTTGCCAAAGATGCCGTGGGGGCGGACCAGCATCGGCGCTTGCGGGTAAGGCTGAAGTTCAGCCGGCGCAGGTGGGCTGAGGTTACTGGGCACTAGTCTGATATTGCGGCGCCCTTTTCGCGGGTAAACCCGCTCCCACAGGGACCGCACCGCTCTCGAGATCCGTGCAAATACCTGTGGGAGCGGGTTCACCCGCGAAAAGGGCGCCGCCGATCTTCAGGCCGGGCTAAGAATGGTGTCCTTGGCCTCAGGCAGCATCCCCGGATAATCCAGGGTGTAATGCAGGCCGCGGCTTTCCTTGCGCTGCATCGCCGAGCGAATCATCAGCTCCGCCACCTGGGCCAGGTTGCGAAGCTCGATGAGGTCGCGGCTGACCTTGTAGTTGCTGTAAAACTCGTCGATCTCGTCCAGCAGCAGGCGTACGCGGTGCTCGGCGCGCTGCAGGCGCTTGCTGGTACGCACGATACCCACGTAGTCCCACATGAACCGCCGCAGCTCGTCCCAGTTGTGCGCAATGATCACATCCTCGTCCGAGTCGGTGACCTGGCTGGCGTCCCAGCAGGGCAGGGCCTTGGGCATGCTGATTTCATCCAGGTGCGCCTGGATGTCCGCAGCGGCGGCGCGGCCGTAGACGAAACATTCGAGCAACGAGTTGCTGGCCATGCGGTTGGCACCGTGCAGGCCCGTGAAACTGGTCTCGCCGATGGCATACAGGCCAGGCACGTCGGTGTGGCCGCGATCGTCCACCACCACCCCGCCACACGTATAGTGCGCGGCCGGAACTACCGGGATCGGCTGGCGGGTGATATCGATGCCGAATGTCAGGCAGCGCTCGTAAACGGTGGGGAAGTGGCTCTTGATGAAGTCAGCCGGCTTGTGGGTGATGTCGAGGTAAACGCAGTCCACGCCCAGGCGCTTCATCTCGTGGTCGATGGCACGGGCCACGATATCGCGCGGGGCCAGTTCTTCGCGTGGGTCGAAGCGCGGCATGAAGCGTTCGCCATTGGGCAGGCGCAGCAGGGCGCCTTCGCCGCGCAAGGCTTCGGTGACCAGGAAGCTCTTGGCTTGCGGGTGGTAGAGGCAAGTCGGGTGGAACTGGTTAAATTCAAGGTTGGCTACCCGGCAACCGGCACGCCAGGCCATGGCGATGCCATCGCCGCAGGCGCCATCGGGGTTGCTGGTGTACAGGTAGACTTTGGCCGCGCCGCCGGTAGCCAGCACGGTGAAACGTGCGCCGAAGGTATCCACTTCACCGCTGTTGCGGTTAAGCACATAGGCACCCAGGCAGCGGTCACCGGGCAGGCCCAGGCGGCGCTCGGTAATCAGGTCGACGGCCACGCGCTGCTCGAGCAGCTCGATGTTCGAGCGCTTGCGGGCTTGTTCCAGCAAAGTGGTAAAAATGGCTGCGCCTGTGGCATCGGCAGCATGGATGATACGCCGGTGGCTGTGCCCGCCTTCGCGGGTGAGGTGAAACTCGAAACCGCCGTCGTCAACGCTGGAGTGCTCGTCGCGGGTAAAGGGTACACCCTGTTCGATCAGCCATTGGATGGCTTCACGGCTGTGCTCGACGGTGAATCGCACGGCGTCTTCATGGCACAGGCCGCCGCCGGCATTGAGCGTGTCCTCGACATGGGACTGCACGGTGTCGGTGTCGTCCAGTACCGCAGCGACTCCGCCCTGGGCCCAGAACGTCGAGCCATTGGCCAGGTCGCCCTTACTCAGCACGGCAATGCGCAGGTGGCTGGGAAGGTTAAGTGCCAGGCTGAGACCGGCGGCGCCGCTGCCGATCACCAGGACATCATGTTGGAATTGTTGGCTCATGTCGGGACACTAGTAATCTTTGGAAGGGGCACGGCACAATAGTCACGCGCAGATGGCATTGTGAAACTATCGTGAATGCAGGCCGGGTTGCCTTTATAGCAGCCTGCGGTGGCCAATTTCCATGCCACCTACGACGTTACGGCAATCTTCGTGGGAACTTTCCTACACGGCTGGAAATCCTATGAAGGCTGCCCGTGCGCCAAAATTTCGCGCGGCGACGCGTGGCGGCAGCTCTATCCGGGCTGACACCTGCGTATCCGAAACCTGATTATCGACGCAGCCGGCCGTGCCCGCGCCGCGTCTTCCGTGCGGGCCGACCAAGGGCCGCAGGAAACTTGCTTGGAGGAGAGAACTTTTGCGAAAAGCCCGAGTCTATGTTTGCAAGCCTGAACGATGGCTTTTGCAACGCTCCTTCGAGTTCACTGAGGAGTGTTCATGCTAACCCAGGAAGAGGATCAGCAGCTTGTCGAGCGCGTGCAGCGCGGCGACAGGCGAGCGTTCGATCTGTTGGTGCTGAAGTATCAGCACAAGATTCTCGGGTTGATCGTGCGGTTCGTTCACGATACCCACGAGGCCCAGGATGTGGCGCAGGAAGCCTTTATCAAGGCCTACCGTGCGCTTGGCAATTTCCGCGGAGACAGTGCGTTTTATACCTGGCTGTACCGCATCGCCATCAACACGGCGAAGAACTACCTGGTGTCCCGTGGAAGACGGCCGCCAGACAGTGATGTGAGCTCCGAGGATGCGGAGTTTTACGACGGCGATCATGGTCTCAAGGATCTCGAGTCCCCAGAACGCTCCCTGTTGCGGGATGAAATCGAAGGCACTGTCCATCGCACCATCCAGCAACTGCCCGAAGATTTGCGCACGGCTCTGACCCTGCGCGAGTTCGATGGGTTGAGTTACGAAGACATTGCCAGTGTCATGCAATGTCCGGTGGGTACCGTGCGCTCTCGAATCTTCCGCGCTCGGGAGGCCATAGACAAAGCCCTGCAGCCGTTGTTGCAGGACACCTGAGACAGCGGCGACAGCCAAGAGAGGAACCGCCATGAGTCGTGAAGCTTTGCAGGAATCGCTGTCCGCGGTAATGGATAACGAAGCGGACGAACTGGAATTGCGACGGGTGCTGAGCGCCGTCGACGATGCCGAAACCCGTGCCACCTGGTCGCGTTACCAGGTTGCCCGCGCAGCGATGCACAAGGAGCTGCTGCTGCCTAAACTGGATATCGCTTCGGCGGTGTCTGCGGCGCTGGCTGATGAAGCCGTGCCGGCCAAGGTCAAGCAAGGCCCGTGGCGCAGCATTGGCCGCCTGGCCGTTGCCGCCTCGGTCACGGTCGCGGTGCTCGCTGGCGTACGTATGTACAACCAGGACGAGATCACCGGTGCCGAGCTGGCTTCGCAACAACCTGCACAACAAGGCCTGAGCATGCCACAAACTCAGGGCCCCGCTGTTTTGGCAGGCTATAGTGAAAGCAGTGAGCAACCGACCGGGCCGATGGCCAATGGCGTGCTGCAGAACCAGGCCGGCTGGGATCAGCGTCTGCCGGGCTATCTGCGCCAGCATGCGCAGGAATCCGCGCTCAAGGGCACCGAAACCGCCCTGCCGTATGCCCGCGCCGCCAGCCTGGAAAACCGTTAAGTAAGGAGGATCATGCGCGCGCTACCTCTCTTGTCGCTGCTGATAAGCAGCTGCATGACGGTGCCAGCGTTGGCAGCCAACTCTTCGCCCGAGGCGAGCGAATGGCTGAACAAGCTGGCACAGGCCGAGCAAAAGCAGAGTTATCAGGGCTCCTTCGTTTACGAACGAAACGGCAGCTTCTCTTCCCACGATATCTGGCATCGCGTTCAGGACGGCAAGGTCAGCGAGCGGCTTCTGCAGCTCGACGGCGCCGCCCAGGAAATAGTGCGCGTGGATGGCAAGGTGCAGTGCGTCAGCGGTGCCTTGGCCAGTGGAGTGAGCAACCTGCCTGACGCTGCACCGCGCATGCTCGATCCCCTCAAGTTGATGAGCTGGTACGACTTGAGTGTGCAGGGCAAGTCGCGAGTCGCCGGGCGTGACGCCGTGATTGTTTCACTCAGCCCGCGTGACCAGCATCGCTACGCTTTCGAATTGCACCTGGATCGTAAAACCGGCCTGCCACTGCGCTCGTTGATGCTCAACGAAAAGGGGCAGTTGCTCGAGCGTTTCCAGATGACCAACCTTGATACCGACAACCTGCCGACTGATGCTGATTTGCATGCCAGTGCTGCATGCAAGCCAGTTGAGCGTGTGGCCAGCGCGAAGACCGAGGCCGTCGCGGGTTGGCGATCGGACTGGCTACCGCCAGGTTTCGAGTTGATCAACAGCACGGTGCGCCGTGACCCTGCTCGTGACAGCGCCGTCAGCAGCCTGATGTACGACGATGGCCTGGCACGTTTCTCGGTGTTCCTGGAACCTGTGAAAGAAGATGCCAGCGCCGATGTGCGTACCCAACTAGGCCCCACCTCGGCTGTTTCGCGTCGCCTGAATACGCCCAGGGGCAAGGTGATGGTCACCGTGGTTGGCGAAATCCCGCTGGGTACTGCAGAGCGCATTGCGCTGTCCATGCGGCCCCAGGATGCTCAGGCGCGCCAGTAATGGCGCGTTTTTTCGGCCCATGCAAAGGCGTGAGGACATGCGGCTGAAATGAAATTAAAGCATTGTCATTTGCAATCCATCTTTAAATTCCCTATAGGTCAGGCTTCTTGGAGTCTGGCCTTTTCTGCTTGTGCAGGGGTCTTACGCTAACTACGCTCGTTGTGACGGGAGCCGTATGTCAATACCACGCTTGAAACCCTACCTATCGATGTTCGCCGCCGTGCTCATGCTCGGCCAGGTGCTCACCGCCCAGGCTCAGGAAGCCCTGCCGGACTTCACGACCCTGGTCGAGCAGGCCTCGCCGGCCGTGGTCAACATCAGTACCAAGCAAAAGCTGCCGGACCGCCGCGTTGCCGCAGGGCAGATGCCGGACCTCGAAGGCCTGCCGCCGATGTTCCGCGAGTTTTTCGAGCGCAACATGCCACAGCAGCCGCGTTCCCCGCGGGGGGACCGTCAGCGCGAGGCTCAGTCGCTGGGTTCGGGCTTCATCATTTCCAGTGACGGCTACGTGCTGACCAACAACCATGTGGTCGCCGATGCCGACGAGATCATTGTCCGCCTGTCGGACCGCAGCGAGCTGCAGGCCAAGCTGGTAGGCACCGACCCGCGCACCGACGTGGCGCTGCTCAAGGTCGAAGGCAAGAACCTGCCGACGGTCAAGCTGGGCGATTCCGAGAAGCTCAAGGTGGGTGAGTGGGTACTGGCCATCGGTTCGCCGTTCGGTTTCGACCATTCGGTAACCAAAGGTATCGTCAGCGCCAAGGGTCGTACGCTGCCCAACGACACCTACGTGCCGTTCATCCAGACCGACGTGGCGATCAACCCGGGCAACTCCGGCGGCCCGCTGTTCAACATGAATGGCGAAGTGGTGGGTATCAATTCGCAGATCTTCACCCGCTCGGGCGGCTTCATGGGCCTGTCGTTCGCCATCCCGATCGACGTCGCTATCGATGTTTCCGACCAGTTGAAGAAAGACGGCAAGGTCAGCCGCGGCTGGCTGGGTGTCGTGATTCAGGAGGTCAACAAAGACCTGGCTGAGTCCTTCGGCCTCGACAAACCGGCCGGTGCGCTTGTGGCACAGGTGCTGGAAGACGGCCCGGCAGCCAAGAGCGGCCTGCAGGTGGGTGATGTGATCCTGAGCATGAACGGTCAACCGATCGTCATGTCGGCCGACCTGCCACACCTGGTAGGCACCCTGAAAGATGGCGCCAAGGCCAAGCTCGAGATCATCCGCAATGGCAAGCGCCAGAACCTGGATGTCACCATTGGCGCGATGCCGGATGACGATGCCGATATCGCTACCGGTACCGGTGCCGACGGCAGCGCCGAGCGCAGCAGCAACCGCCTGGGTGTGTCCGTGTCTGACCTGACTGCCGAGCAGAAGAAGTCGCTGGAGCTCAAAGGCGGCGTGGTCATCAAAGAAGTCCAGGATGGCCCGGCAGCGATGATCGGCCTGCGCCCGGGTGACGTTATCAGCCACCTGAACAACCAGGCGATTGCCTCGGCCAAGCAGTTCACCGAAATCGCCAAGGACCTGCCGAAGAACCGTTCGGTATCCATGCGCGTGCTGCGCCAGGGGCGTGCGAGCTTCATTACCTTCAAGCTAGCTGAATAAGCCGGCTCGCAAGTAGGAAAGGGCAGCCTCGGCTGCCCTTTTTCATGAGTGTTCACAATTATTTGCCGTAATCGGTCTGTATCGTGCGTCAGAGGAATCTCCCATATCCCTGCTGGTTGAGGTACAATTCCCGGCTATTTTTCGGCGGGCGTCCGGCTCGCAGCCTTTTCCGAGTGTTGACCCGTGAGTGATTTGAGTCATATCCGCAATTTCTCCATCATCGCCCACATCGACCATGGCAAGTCGACGCTGGCCGACCGTTTCATTCAAATGTGCGGTGGCCTGTCGGCGCGCGAAATGGAAGCGCAGGTCCTCGATTCCATGGACCTGGAGCGCGAACGCGGGATCACCATCAAAGCCCACAGCGTCACGCTTCATTACAAGGCGCTGGACGGTAAGACCTACCAGCTGAACTTCATCGACACGCCTGGCCACGTCGACTTCACCTATGAAGTCTCGCGCTCGCTGGCTGCCTGTGAAGGCGCGCTGCTGGTGGTGGATGCTGGCCAGGGCGTGGAAGCTCAGTCGGTCGCCAACTGCTACACCGCCATCGAGCAAGGCCTCGAGGTAATGCCGGTCCTGAACAAGATGGATCTGCCCCAGGCCGACCCGGACCGCGTCAAGGACGAGATCGAGAAGATCATCGGCATCGACGCCACCGACGCCGTGGCCTGCAGCGCCAAAAGCGGCATGGGCGTCGACGAGGTGCTCGAGCGCCTGGTTCACACCATTCCCGCGCCAGTCGGCGAGATCGATGCCCCTCTGCAGGCGCTGATCATCGATTCCTGGTTCGACAACTACCTGGGCGTTGTTTCGTTGGTGCGCGTGCGCCAGGGCCGCGTCAAGAAGGGCGACAAGATCCTCGTCAAGTCCACCGGCAAGGTGCACCTGGTCGACAGCGTCGGTGTCTTCACGCCGAAGCACACCCAGACCGCTGACCTGAAAGCCGGTGAAGTAGGCTTCATCATCGCCAGCATCAAGGACATTCACGGTGCACCGGTCGGTGACACCCTGACGCTGTCCTCAACCCCTGAGGTCGAAGTGCTGGCAGGCTTCAAGAAAATCCAGCCACAGGTCTACGCCGGCCTGTTCCCGGTCAGCTCGGACGATTTCGAAGATTTCCGCGATGCACTGCAGAAGCTGACCCTGAACGACTCGTCGCTGCAGTACATGCCGGAAAGCTCCGACGCGCTGGGCTTCGGCTTCCGTTGCGGCTTCCTGGGCATGCTGCACATGGAGATCATCCAGGAGCGCCTGGAGCGCGAGTACGACCTGGACCTGATCACCACCGCACCAAGCGTGATCTACGAGCTGGAGCTCAAGACCGGCGAAACCATCATCGTCGACAACCCGTCGAAGCTGCCTGATGTCTCGGCTGTCACCGATTTCCGCGAACCGATCGTCACCGCGACCATCCTGGTGCCGCAGGAACACCTGGGCAACGTCATCACCCTGTGCATCGAGAAGCGTGGCGTGCAGCGCGACATGCAGTTCCTCGGCAGCCAGGTGCAAGTGCGTTACGACATGCCGATGAACGAGGTGGTGCTGGACTTCTTCGACCGCCTCAAGTCCACCAGCCGCGGTTATGCTTCGCTGGACTATCATTTCGATCGCTACCAGTCGGCCAACCTGGTCAAACTGGATGTACTGATCAACGGCGACAAGGTCGATGCCCTGGCATTGATCGTGCACCGCGACAACGCGGCCTACAAAGGCCGTGCGTTGACCGAGAAGATGAAGGAGCTGATCCCTCGGCAGATGTTCGATGTGGCGATCCAGGCAGCCATCGGCGGCCAGATCATTGCGCGGACAACCGTCAAGGCGCTCAGAAAGAACGTACTGGCCAAGTGCTACGGTGGTGACGTCAGCCGTAAGAAAAAGCTGCTGGAGAAGCAGAAGGCCGGTAAGAAACGCATGAAACAGGTGGGCAACGTGGAGATTCCACAAGAAGCCTTCCTCGCCGTGCTCAGGTTGGATAGCTAGGTCCTATGTCGCTAAATTTCCCGCTGTTGCTCGTCATCGCCGTAGCCGTTTGCGGTCTGTTGGGTCTGATCGACCTGCTGTTCCTGGCCCCGCGCCGGCGGGCAGCGATCGCCAACTACCAGGGTAGCGTCACCCAGCCAGAAATGGCTGTGGTCGAGCGCCTGAACAAGGAACCGCTGCTGGTCGAATACGGCAAGTCGTTCTTCCCGGTGCTGTTCATCGTGCTGGTGTTGCGCTCGTTCCTGGTCGAACCGTTTCAGATCCCTTCGGGTTCGATGAAGCCGACCCTGGAAGTGGGCGATTTCATCCTGGTGAACAAGTTCTCCTACGGCATTCGTCTGCCGGTGATCGACAAGAAGGTCATCGAAGTGGGTGACCCGCAACGCGGCGATGTAATGGTGTTCCGCTACCCGAGCGACCCGAACGTCAACTACATCAAGCGAGTGGTTGGCCTGCCGGGCGACCAGATCCGCTACACCAGCGACAAGCGGTTGTACGTCAATGGTCAGCCGATCGCCGAGCAGCTGGTCGGCGCTGAGCCAGGCACCTTGGGCAGCGCCGAGCTGTACAAGGAAAAACTGGGCGAGGCCGAGCACCTGATTCGTAAGGAAATGACCCGTTACCGCATGCCGCCGGACCAGCAATGGACCGTGCCGGCCGGGCATTACTTCATGATGGGCGACAACCGCGACAACTCCAACGACAGCCGGTATTGGGATGACCCGAACATTCCCAAGGAACTGCACGGCATGGTTCCTGACCGGAACATCGTCGGCAAGGCCTTCGCGGTCTGGATGAGCTGGCCAGAGCCCAAACTCAGCCACATGCCCAACCTGTCGCGGGTCGGCCTGATCCATTGATACCCCTTCGGCGCTGTCCAGCAGACAGCGCCGAATGCATTTCTGACATAGGCTGTGTTCTCAGGGATCGAGAGTTTCGTTGCTCGCCGCGACGGACCACAGCCAAACAGTCTTTCAGGAAGTTGATTTGAACAACGCGTTGAACAACCAACGGGTGGCTGCATGAGTGCTTCCCTTGCCCGTCTCGAGCGCAAGCTCGGTTACACCTTCAAAGACCAGGACCAGATGGTACTGGCCCTGACCCATCGCAGCTATGCCGGGCGCAACAATGAGCGCCTGGAGTTTCTTGGCGATGCCATCCTCAACTTCGTCGCCGGCGAGGCGCTGTTCGAGCGCTTCCCGCAGGCCCGCGAAGGCCAGCTGTCGCGCCTGCGCGCGCGGCTGGTCAAGGGCGAGACCCTGGCCCGCCTGGCCCGGGGCTTCGACCTGGGTGAGTACCTGCGTCTGGGCTCCGGTGAGCTAAAGAGCGGCGGTTTCCGTCGCGAGTCGATCCTGGCGGATGCCCTCGAAGCCCTGATCGGTGCCATCTACCTGGATGCCGACATGCAGACCGCCCGCGAGCGCGTGCTGGCCTGGTTGACCGACGAGTTCGACAGCCTGACCCTGGTCGATACCAACAAAGACCCGAAAACCCGCCTGCAGGAATTTCTGCAGTCGCGTAGCTGTGAGCTGCCTCGTTACGAGGTCGTGGACATCCAGGGCGAACCGCACTGCCGTACCTTCTTCGTCGAATGCGAAGTGGTGCTGCTGAACAACAAGAGCCGTGGCCAGGGCGTGAGCCGGCGTATTGCCGAGCAAGTCGCCGCCGCCGCTGCATTGATCGCCCTGGGCGTGGAGAATGGCAATGACTGAGAACAATCCGACCCGCTGCGGTTACGTGGCCATCGTCGGCCGCCCGAACGTGGGCAAATCGACCTTGCTCAACCACATCCTCGGGCAGAAGCTGGCGATCACCTCGCGCAAGCCGCAGACCACCCGCCACAACATGCTCGGCATCAAGACCGAGGGTGATGTGCAGGCGATCTACGTCGACACCCCCGGCATGCACAAGGCCAACGACAAGGCCTTGAACCGCTACATGAACCGCAATGCCTCGGCGGCCCTGAAGGACGTCGACGTGGTGATCTTCGTCGTCGACCGTACGCGCTGGACCGACGAGGACCAGCTGGTGCTTGAGCGCGTCCAGTACGTGACCGGCCCGCTGATCATTGCAGTGAACAAGACCGACCGCATGGACGAGAAGGCCGATCTTATCCCGCACCTGCAGTGGTTGCAGGAGCAGCTGCCGAATGCCGAGGTCGTGCCGATTTCCGCCCAGCAGGGGCATAACCTCGAATCGCTCGAGGGGCTGATCGCCAAGCACCTGCCGGAAAACGACCATTTCTTCCCGGAAGACCAGATCACCGACCGCAGCAGCCGCTTCCTGGCCGCCGAACTGGTGCGCGAGAAGATCATGCGCCAGTTGGGTGCAGAGCTGCCGTACCAGATCACCGTCGAGATCGAAGAGTTCAAGCAGCAGGGCCATGTGCTGCATATCCATGCACTGATCCTGGTCGAGCGTGACGGTCAGAAGAAGATCATCATTGGCGACAAGGGCGAGCGCATCAAGCGTATCGGCTCTGACGCGCGCAAGGACATGGAAACCCTGTTCGACGCCAAGGTCATGCTCAACCTCTGGGTCAAGGTCAAAGGCGGTTGGTCCGACGACGAGCGCGCCCTGCGCTCGCTGGGCTACGGCGACCTGTAACGGTCCTGCCGCTCGGATTTCCCTGTGGGAGCGGGTTTACCCGCGAATGCGATAGTGGATTCACTGACGCTTTCGCGGGTAAACCCGCTCCCACAGGCACTTGTGGCGTCTAGGGATCGCTCATGGAACAACTTGTCGGCCAGCCGGCCTACGTGCTGCACAGCCGTGCCTACAAGGAAACCAGCGCGCTGGTGGACTTCTTCACGCCGCAGGGGCGCCTGCGCGCGGTGTTGCGTCGCGCACGGGGCAAGGGTGGCAGCCTGGTGCGCCCGTTCGTGCCGCTGGAAGTGGAGCTGCGCGGGCGCGGCGAGCTGAAGAACGTCGGGCGCCTGGACAGTGTGGGTATCGCGGCGTGGCTGCACGGCGATGCGCTGTTCAGCGGTCTGTACCTCAACGAACTGCTGATGCGCCTGCTGCCTGCCGAAGCACCACAACCGGAATTGTTCGAGCATTACGCCCTGACCTTGCAGGCGCTGGCCGCCGGGCGTCCTCTCGAGCCGCTGCTGCGCTCCTTCGAATGGCGGCTGCTGGAAGACCTGGGTTACGCCTTTGCGCTTGATCACGACGTCAACGACGAACCCATTGAAGCCGATGGCCTGTACCGCCTGCGTGTCGATGCCGGCCTTGAGCGCGTATACCTGGTACAGCCAGGCCTGTTCAACGGCACCCAGCTATTGGCCCTGGCCCAGGCCGACTGGGAAGCACCCGGCGCATTGCTTGCGGCCAAGCGCCTGATGCGCCAGGCGCTGGCGGTGCACCTGGGGCCAAAACCCCTGGTCAGCCGGGAACTGTTTCGCAAGCGCTGAGCACGTCGTATGCTGTGGGGCTAAATCTTCAGGAGAGCCTTTCGTGACTCACAGCAACCGCATGCTTCTTGGCGTCAACATCGACCACGTGGCGACCCTGCGCCAGGCCCGCGGCACACGTTACCCGGACCCGGTCAAAGCCGCGCTGGACGCCGAGGAAGCGGGTGCCGACGGCATCACCGTGCACCTGCGCGAGGACCGCCGCCACATCCAGGAACGCGATGTGTTGGTGCTCAAGGACGTGCTGCAGACGCGCATGAACTTCGAGATGGGCGTCACTGAGGAGATGATGCTGTTCGCCGAGAAGATCCGCCCGGCGCACATCTGCCTGGTACCCGAAACCCGTCAGGAGCTGACCACCGAAGGCGGCCTGGACGTGGCGGGCCAGGAGGCACGCATCAAGGCTGCTGTAGAGCGCCTGTCGCGTACCGGCGCCGAAGTGTCGCTGTTCATCGACGCCGACGAGCGGCAGATCGAAGCCTCGCGCCGTGTCGGTGCGCCGGCCATCGAGCTGCACACCGGCCGTTATGCCGATGCAGAAACGCCGACGGATGTGGCTGAAGAGCTCAAGCGCATCGCCGATGGTGTCGCGTTTGGCGTCGGCCAAGGCCTGATCGTCAACGCAGGCCACGGCCTGCACTACCACAACGTCGAGGCGGTGGCGGCGATCAAGGGCATTAATGAGCTGAACATTGGCCACGCGCTGGTGGCGCATGCGCTGTTCGTTGGGTTCAAGGCGGCAGTGGCCGAAATGAAGGCACTCATCGTCCAGGCTTCGCGCTGATCGCAATGTAGGCTGAACGTCGCCTATTCCAGGATATTTTTAAAAGGAAGTAGCTTAAATGGGCGACCTACGCCGCCGTTTCATCCCGATTGACCAAGTTGAGAGTGCCTACCAGGATGATCCAGAGAATTTGCTGGCGCGGGAAGTCTATGAAGACTTGCTGACGTTCATTGGTGAAGCGCAAAAGCGAGCCGCGCAGGCGACTGTCAACAATCTTGAACTCGATCAATGCCGGCTTCACAGTGCCATATTGCTGGATGGGAAACGGGGTACGGGTAAAAGCTCCGTACTCGTCAACTTGCCAAGGTACCTCGCATCCAGCAAGGCGCCGTGGATTGCCAGGGTTCATGTGCTCAAGCCTGTGGACCCGACACTGCTTGAAGATCATAACGATCTTTTCTTGAATGTCATCGTGGCTGCGGTACTGTCCGATAAGGATATTCGGGATGCGCAAGTAGGCAATGAAAAACATCGTAAAGAACTTGCGCTTCAACTGCAGAAGCTAGGGCACTCGCTTGAGAAGATGCAGTCGCAGGACGACACCAAGGGGTTAGACAAGCTGCGGGCCTTTATGGGTAATCAGCAGCTCGTTGAGGAGGTCCACAATTTCTTCAAGCTTGCGCTCAAAGTCATCGATAAAGATCTTTTGGTGTTGACGATCGATGACGTGGACACGTCATTGAGCAAAGCCTTTGAGAACCTTGAAATTGTTCGGCGGTATTTGACAACCCCTACGGTACTGCCAATTATCAGCGGTGATGGTCGACTCTATGATGAACTGACCTGGCGAGACTTTCATGGGCGGATGTTGAAAGACTCCACCTATCGCCGAGCCGACGCCTATGAGCGCTCGTACGATCTGGCGACTGAGTATCAACGCAAAGTGCTGCCACTTCAGTACCGCCTGAGAATGCCAGAAGTATCCAGCTACCTTGCGGACCCATTCATTTTCCTGCGCGACGGGGCGCACGTGGTACAGCCGCTTCAATTGAGGGCATTTTATGAATGGATTAGTGCTTTACTTTCCGGGCCTGTCAACGGCCTGGAAAACAGCAAGCTGGAAATCCCATTGGACTCGATTCGCGCGCTGACGCAACTGGTGTATCGCTGCCGTGAATTGATTTCGTCCTTGCCTGCGCGATTTTATGACTACCGTGACAGTGGCGATATCTCACATTTCTACCAGATGCCCCATGTGCCACGTGAAGTGATCGAGCGGTTTGCAGCGAGCTACGTCGGCATTCATAAGCAAAGCAAACGCGAGTATTCTCCAGCCTATAAAGTGTTCGTCAAGGCCCTGACGGAGTTTGAGAGCACCGGCGGTTCGGCACTGGATGCCATGCCCCGTGCATGCGAGGGTTTGTGGTGCGAGGCATTGCAGAAGCATTTTTATTATGACCCTCATGGTGGGCCGGCCTACCTGGTGCTGATGGCCAAAAGGGATTGGTCTGAAGGAGTGGAGGCAATGGAGAGTGTTTTTGAAACGCCTCTATTCCAGCCTCGCATGCAGGGTGCCTCCGAATACCAAGCGTTCAAAAACCACACTGATCTCGACGCATGGCGCCGCGTGCTCAATGGCAAACTTCCGGAAGACTGGATCAAGCGTCTGCCGGGCAAGTCGATTTTGCCGTACCCTGTGCCTGAAGTGGGCGGAAGTATAGGGCGGGCGGGCTGGTCTGCACGTGGCGATAATCCACAGCGGGGGCTGATCCTCGCATTTATGTTGCATAGGAATTATTATTCCACGTCGCTTCGTGGGCGCATGGTAGGCGTAGGGCGGGTCATTGAACTCGTGGTTTCAAGCCTTCTGCGCGATGTAGACGCTGACGAGATTTTCGGGTTGTTGTCGCGTGCGCCGTTTTACTCCACCGCCGCCGTGGCTGCCACGAAGGTGCGTATTGAAGTTTCGGGGGAGGAGGACGAACTCGAGTCGTTTGATGGTCTTTTCGACCTGAGTTTATATCAAGCAGAGATTGATGCGCTGTCCTCGCAGTTGAAGGCGTGGCGTAAGCGGCATGATTTGGCGGCCTTCACGTTATCGCCCTGGCTTGTGTATAACGCCTTCAATAAGACGTTGAACCAAGCAGGGTTCTTCAATTCAGCTTCTAAAAACGCACTGAGCTTGAATGATGTGCTTGAAATCGCGCAAAGCGCTTTCAATAGTTTGTGGGCAGCCTTTGGCAGCTTTGAAAAAGGGCGGTTGTTTGGTCTTCCACCACTGGTGGCAACGGTGAATATTGAGGCGAATACATCCTTCGAGAGTACGCTAAGTTACACGCAAAATATCCAGCCATTCTACCCCAGGGCTAACTCGGCTTTTGGTGTGAAGGGGGATAAGCCTTTGGCTGACGAGTCGGCTTCCGCACAGGCAGTCGCGCGCTTCGGCAGCTGTGTTAGATCAGTCACGTATTTCTTGGGTGATCACCCGCTGCGAAAGTGGCTAGCGGTAACCGCCCCTGAAACGGCAGCGGAGGAAAAGGCTGATAGGCCTACCGGGCAGCAAGTTTCAGACTGGATTTCTGATCAACTGGGTATTGAAAGTCGTCGCGTCAATGTCAGAAATATCGTGCAGGGGTTGAGTGATAAATTTGATGATTACGAGGGATTGAAGTCGTTCAGTGAAGCGTTCCGCGAGCGTTTTCCTGTTGTCCCTGCTATCTATGAAACGCAAGTTGCATCGGCCATCGAAAGGCTCAAGAAGACCGAGAAGTACCGAGCATGATCAAGCGCTCCCTCCTCGAGCTCGCTGCCAGTGAACTGTTTACCAGCCCCCCCCAGGCCGATCTGCTATTGGCCTTCCTCCGGGGCAACGTGAAATTTGCGCCTGCTGACGATTTCAGCCATTGGCAGGCGCAGCGCCTGGAAGCGCTGGCCAAGTCGCTGGACAATAATCACTCGCGACGATTTCGGCGTACTGATCTGGACCATGCCTTTGGCGGCCTGGTACCTCAGGACATGTTCGAGTCGCCCGAGCTGCCGATGATGGACGCACTGTTCGACACCTTGATGGTGCGCAATGGCGACTATCTACACTATCGCGACGATAAGGTTCAGGCTTACGCCAGGCTGGCGGCTGACCTGGACCCCTCCTTGCTCACCGGCTGGCATCTGGCGGGCTGGCTATCCAGGTATGAGCACCTCAATCCATCTGACTTTCGGCGCATCGTTAACGGTCAGCGGCTGTTCCATGCTCCTGCCAACATCAGCAACAAACCGTTCGCCGAGGGGCATGTGCACCTTGGCGGTATTGCGTTCGATGGGGTGGTGCTGATCAGTAGCCTGTTTGCAGTGGAAAGCGAATCCAAAGCTGACCGGGACACCTTACGGCGCTTGCGCCGTATTTTGGCGCAGTTGATCGAGCGGGATCAGCGACCGGAAGCATCCCGTGACAAAGGCATCATCAAGAAGCTGAAGATAGCCAGCGGTGAGGAGCCATTTGAGCCACCGCTGCCTTTGAATCTGTATTGGCATTACTTCCAGTGCAGCAAAGGGGCAGAGCGGGAAATCAATGGCCCCTGGTTGCTCAGGCAGGTAGCCGACGCGTTGAGGCCTCAACCCTCAGGCCCGCCGCGTTACGCTGAAGGCTGGTCTTGGCTGGTCATCTGGCTATGGCATAGCTACCGCCAGGCCGAAACGCCGCTGACGGTTCGCGTCGCTATCTTCTACCTGTTCAGCGAGCTCATGCGGCTACGTAAACAGCTGATCATGGATGGCCAGGGCCTGACTCGGTTTACCGAGGACTATTCGCATGTCTCCTTGGCCCAAACCGCCAAGACCCTTGGTAACGCCGAGAACATCGCGCGCATGTTGTCGGCGCCTGGTGACCTGGTGGAGTTCAAGGTACCGACGAGCATGATCAAACCCATGCATTTTTCGCAGATGGCCAAGGCTATAGGGACGGCTCAAGGTACGCCGCTTCCGGATGAGGCGGGAGCCTTTGGTTTTCCCGACTACCGCTCGATGGGTCAAGCCCACGAAAAATACCTGCAAAGTAATGAGCGGTGGCACTTTTGCATGCACTTTTCTCGCAGTTCTGCCGGCAGGAAAAAAAACAAGCTAGGGCGCCGATTAGCCCCTGAGCACGACGCAAGGAAATGCTGGAAGGGCGCTGAGGACCTGCTGCGCGCACTTGAGTCGGAAAAGCATACCGATGATCCCGCATTCCTTGGTGGCGTACGTAACCCCAACTTCCACTTCCAGCCCAGCCGCTGGCTGCGTGGCTTGGATGTCGCGGGCGATGAAAATGCGCTGCGTATCGAATGGTTCGCCCCAGTGCTGCGGTGGATGCGTAGCTATATCCGTGCCCATCGCGAGGGCAGCATCGCTACACCGGCCTTTCACCTGAGCATCCACGCGGGTGAAGATTATGCTCACCCGTTGTCCGGCTTGCGCCATGTCGATGAAACCGTGCGTTTCTGCCAGATGCGCAGTGGTGATCGGCTGGGCCATGCGCTGGCTCTGGGCATACCACCGCGCGACTGGTGTATGCGCCAGGGCGACATGATTCTAACGGTAGATGAGCACTTGGATAACCTTGTGTGGCTGTGGCACTACGCCAGTGAGCTCGGCGGAAGGATTGAGTTGGCCAGCCGTATCATCAGCCGGTTGGAGCGCCGTATTGCCCGCTTTGCGGCAGAAGTCGGCTGGTGCAACGGACTTGAAGATATGGAGTTGCTGGCACCGCTCGGTGAGGGGGCGAAAGCCGCCCGGTTGGCCAGTGGCGCTCGCTCGGGGCCTAGCCCTGACCTGCTGTTCCAAGCCTGGCAGCTGCGGCATAACTGTCACTTCCAGTTCGAGCAGAATCATCCGGTCGCGGCCCCTGAACACAAGCTGACCATCGCGGTTCCAGACTATGACCACTTGGCCCTTGGCAAGGATTCGCTGGACGATGGTCAGAGCAGTTCAGCCTCGGCGGTGAGCTTGTACCTGCTGCGTCACATGTTGATCAGTGCCGGGCGGACCAAGCCGCCGCGTACGGTTATCGTCGAAGTGGCAAGCAATGGTAGAGGTCACTCATTGGGTGAGCGCCATGCGGATGATCCGCATGCCCCGTTGCGTGATTTCGATACGCTGGAGGAGCTTGAGTTTATGCATGCCCTTCAGGACTATCTGTTGGACACCTATGATCGCAAAGGCCTCATTATTGAAACCAACCCTACCTCGAACCTGTACGTTGCTCGTCTCGAACACCATGGTGAACACCCCATTTTTCGCTGGAATCCTCCCGATGACCGGGAGTTGAATGACGGTGGCGAATACAATCGCTATGGCCTGCGCAGAGGGCCGATACGGGTGCTGATCAACACGGACGACCCTGGAATCATGCCTACTACGCTTCGCACCGAGTTCGAACTGATGCGTGAGGCGGCTATCGATCTAGGTTATTCACGCACAGTGGCCGAGGACTGGCTTGAGCGCTTGCGTCAATTTGGTGTCGACCAGTTCCATCGAAACCACCACCAGGTATTTACGCCATCCTGAGGTCTCAGGGGCAGTTGAAAATCAAGGTAAAGCGGGTGGGGCCTTCGACTCTGCTGCTGGCTTCGACCCGGCCTCCGTGCAACTGCATGATCGACCTCACGATCGCCAGTCCGAGACCGGTGCCACCTTCAAGTCGCGAACGCCCGCAATCGGCCCTGTAGAAACGCTCGAACAGATGCGGCAGGTGCGCCTGGGTAATCCCAGGCCCCTGATTTTCTACCCACACCGAGACATGATCAGCCTGCCGGTCGACCCCCACTGTGACGCGCTGACCTTCAGGGCTATGCCTGATCGCGTTGCTCAACAGATTCGACAGGGCTCGCTGAAACATCAATCGGTCGGCCGACGCGCTGCCCCAGCCTTCCAGCTTCAGTTCGATATCCTTGAGCTCGGCGCTGAATGCGAACAGCTCACTGACCCGCTCCGCTTCCTCAGCTAATGCCAAGGGCTTGAGCGCCACCTGCGCCTGCGGCTGGCTGACCTGGGCGAGGAACAGCATGTCGTTGATGATGCGGCTTAGCCGGGTCAGTTCCTCGATGCTGTCTTCCAGTACCTCTCGGTAGTTTTCGCTGTCCCGTTCGCGTGCCAGTGTCACCTGGGCCTTGCCCATCAAATTGCTCAAGGGCGTGCGCAGTTCATGGGCGAGGTCGTCGGAGAACTGCGACAGCTGGCGTACGCCTTGGTCCAGGCGATCGAGCATCACGTTGATGCTGCTGGCCAGATCAGCCAGCTCTACTGGCAACCCGGTGACGGGCAGGCGGTGCTGCAGGTCTTGCGCGGACACTTGCCCGGCGACGCGCCGGAAGTGGCGCAGCGGCTTCAGGCCGCGCTGCATCAGCCACCACGCACCTGCGCCAATCAACACCAGCAGCAGCGGCAGGGCGAGCAGGGTAGAGCGCAGGTAAGCCTGGAGCAGGGCGCTGTCGTCGGCACGGTCGAGCGACATCATTACCCGCACCGGGGTGTCGTCGCGCAGGCGCATCAGGCGGGCCGCGGTGAGGAGCTGTTTGCCGGTGCTGTCACGCCATTCGTGGTAGCTCAGGCGTGCCTCGGTGCGCAGCTCGCCCACGCGTGCTTCCAGGGCAGGGCCGAGGCTGAGCAGGTGCGGGTGGCGGCCATCGAGTGCCAACACGGTGAGGCTGAGGTTGTCGTGGCCCATCACCAGGTCGAGCAGCGGGTGGGCGCGGGTGCCCAGGTCTTCGCTGCGCAGGTCGACCCGCAGGTTGTGTTCCACCTGCAGCATCTTGCGCGCCAGGTCCTTGCGCGCACGGCTGTCCAGTTCATGGTCGAGGGCGAACACCGCCAGGCATGCCAGTAACAGAACGAGCGCAGCGCCCATCAGGGTCACGCTCAAGCCAAGGCGCAGGGACAGGCTGGCCTGCTTCACCCGCGGGCTTCCAGCACGTAGCCAACGCCGCGCAGGGTGTGGATGAGCTTGTCTTCGAAGGGGTCGTCGATCTTTGCCCGTAGGCGGCGGATCGACACCTCGACCACGTTGGTGTCGCAGTCGAAGTTCATGTCCCATACCAGCGAGATGATCTGGGTACGCGACAGCACCTCACCACTCTGGCGCATCAACAGGTGAAGCAGGGCGAACTCCTTGGCCGTCAGGTCGATACGTTGCCCCGCACGGTAGGCGCGGTGGCGGCCAGGGTCCAGTTCCAGGTCGGCGACGCGCAGGGTGCTGGGTTGCAGTTGCTGGTCGTTACGGCGCAGCAGGCTGCGAATGCGCGCCAGCAGCTCGGGAAACTCGAACGGCTTGAGCAGGTAGTCGTCGGCACCCAAGTCCAGCCCTTTGACCCGGTCGGCCAGACGGCCGTGGGCGGTGAGCATCATGATGCGCGTGGCCGATTCGGCGCGCAGGCGTTGCAGCACGGTCCAGCCATCGAGTTCGGGCAGGTTGACGTCGAGGATGACCAGGTCGTAGGACTGTTGGCGGGCCAGGTGCAGGCCGTCGGTACCGGTGTGGGCGCAGTCGACCACGTAGCCGTTTTCGCGCAGGCCTTGTTGCAGGTAGTCGGCGGTACGCAGTTCGTCCTCGATGATCAGTAGGCGCATGGCGGGCTCGGGGTGGTGAAAGGGGAGCGATTCTTGACCCTGTAGCAGGATCAGGGTCAAGCGGCAGGATGTTACGGCATGCGAACGGCCGAGCGGCGCAGATAACAGATTTGTAATGCTGCTGTTATCTGGCTGTTCAGGCGAGCCTCTTCGCGCCGAACCGCCGTGAAGAGGCCCGAGCAGGCGACGCAAAACTACATTGCAAGACTGTAATGCCCGCCTCACCTTGCCGTTACCTACGCCTCGCTACGATGGCCACATCTGAACGGTTATCACGAGGCAAGCACGATGAACCTGAGCAAATACCTGTTGCTGGCAATCCTCGCCCTGGGCAGCGCCAGCGCTTACGCTGAAGGCGGCGCCGAACGCTCCCGGCAGTTCTGGGAGGCCTTCCGCCAGGACCAGGCACGCTTGTACGGCGACAAGCAGCAGGCGGTTGCCGAGCGTGATCAAAAAGCGCAGGAAAAGGCACGCGAGGTGGCCAAGGAATAGCACTGCACCACCTGCGCCGCGTCAGCTCCTCGCCGCAGGTGTATTCAGGCGCCCCGATGGGCGCCTTTTTTATTTGCGCGCCACCAGTGTTGCACGGCGCGGGGCAGGCAGGCCTTCGATGGTTTTGCTGTGATCGTTCGGGTCGAGGAAGTCGCCCAGCGACTGGTAGCGCATCCATTCGGTACTGCGCTGCTCCTCGACGCTGGTCACGCTCACATCCACGCAGCGCACGTCGCTGAAGCCTGCACGGCGCAACCAGCGCTCCAGCGCCGGTACCGACGGCAGGAACCAGACGTTGCGCATCTGCGCGTAGCGGTCTTCAGGCACCAGCACCTGCTGTTCGTCGCCCTCGATCACCAACGTTTCCAGCACCAGCTCACCGCCTTTTACCAGGCAGTCCTTGAGCGCCAGCAAATGCTCGATGGGCGAGCGGCGGTGGTAGAACACCCCCATGGAAAACACCGTGTCGAACCCTTCGAGGTTGGCCGGCAGCTCTTCCAGCGCAAACGGCAGGTGCCAGGCGGGCAGGTCGGGCAGGTACTGCTGCACCGCCTGGAACTGGCAGAAGAACAGCCAGTTGGGGTCGACGCCGATGACCATGTCGGCACCGGCGCCGAGCATCCGCCACTGGTAGTAGCCGTTGCCGCAACCAACATCGAGCACGCGCTTGCCCTTGAGGTCCAGGTGCGGGCCGACCCGCGACCACTTCCAGTCCGAGCGCCATTCGGTGTCCACGTGCACGCCGAACAGGTCGAACGGCCCTTTGCGCCAGGGCGACAGGCCCATCAGGGCCTCACGCATCTGCACGCGGGTGGCGTCGTCGCAGTCGCAGTCCAGGCGCAGGCCGTCGACCAGGTCGATTTCACTTGGCTTCAAGGCCGGCAGGGCATCCAGTGCACCGCGCCAGCGATCGAGGTCGCCGTGGCCTTTTTCCAGTTTGGCTTCCAGTTGTGCTTGCAGGCCTTGCGACCAGGAAGCCAGTGGCGTGCCCGCCAGGCGGCGGACGAGGGGGGACAGATCGATCATGGCAGGGCTATCAGCGAGGCGAAGTTAAGGCATTGGAACCACGGCACCACCTTGCTGAAGCCCGCAGCGCGCAGGCGCTCGGTGTGGGCTTGCAGGGTGTCGGGCTTCATCACGTTCTCGATGGCACTGCGCTTCTGGGCAATTTCCAGTTCGCTGTAGCCATTGGCCCGTTTGAAGTCCAGGTGCAGTTCGTTGAGCAGGGTCTGCTCCTCGTCATCGGCGAAACGCAGTTTTTCCGAGAGGATCAACGCGCCGCCGGGCAGCAGGGCCTGGCGGATGCGGCCGAGCAACGCCAGGCGTTGATCCGGGGCGATGAACTGCAGGGTGAAGTTCATCGCCACCACCGAGGCAGGCTCGAAGGGCAGGGCAAGAATGTCGGCTTCCAGCACCTGCACCGGCAGCAGTTCCTGGAACATGGAGTCCTGGGCGGTGAGGTACTGGCGGCAGCGTTCGACCATGGCCGCGGAGTTGTCCACGGCGATTACCCGGCAGCCCTCGCTGCGCACATGGCGGCGCAACGATTGGGTGACTGCGCCCAGCGACGCGCCGAGGTCATACAGGGCGGTGTTCGGCTGGGCGAAGCGCGCCGCAAGCACGCCGAGGTTTTCGACGATGGTCGGGTAACCGGGCACCGAGCGCTTGATCATGTCCGGGAACACGCGCACCACGTCTTCGTTGAACACGAAGTCGGGGACTTGCTCCAGAGGCTGGGCGAAAAGGCGGTCGGGCTGTTTGCTCACGGTGAATCCAGGCGGCTGACAAGAGGCAGGGCCGGCATTCTAGCCAAACCGCGGCAAGGATGCATGGTTGGCTGACCAGCGCTGTGCGATCAGTCGACCTGCACGGCGCAATCAAAGGTCTGCACTGGCCGTACTTCCGGGGCCCAAGGCTGCTGATAGACCAGCACCAGGTGACCTTCGCCGGTGGCTCGCGCCTCGAAACGCCAGGTGGAGATGCCCGCACTGCCGACGATACCGGCTTCCTCGGGGGCGCTATAGACCTCGGGGCCGAGGCTGCGCAGAACGTTGGACGCGGGGTTCTGCACCAGCCAGCGGTAGCCGGTGGTGGGGTTGCTGGGCAGCGTCAGGGTGAGCGGCTGGCCGACCTGCAGGCGCTTGGGGCATTCGCTTTCGGCGTCCAGTTCAACGGTTTGCCTGGGTTGCTGGGCGCAGGCGGTGAGCAGGGCGAGGCTCAGGGGAACGAGCAGACGAGGGGCAGTCATGGTGGCTCCGAAGGCTGGCAATGGCCTGAGGATAACCGAAGCAGATGGAGTTTTGTGCTGGCACTTCTGGCCTCATCGCCGGCAAGCCGGCTCCCACAGATACAGCGCTGCTCTTAAGCGCGGCGCGGTACCTGTGGGAGCCGGCTTGCCGGCGATGAGGCCGGTGCAGGTTAGAACAATACTTTCGCCACGTCGGCAAAGCGCTTGGCAAAGTGCACGGTCAGCCCTTCACGCAGGTACTCCGGCAATTCTTCGAAGTCCCCACGGTTAGGCTCCGGCAGAATCAACTCGAAAATCTTCTGCCGCCGCGCTGCAATCACCTTCTCGCGCACGCCGCCAATCGGCAGCACCTGGCCGGTGAGGGTCAACTCGCCGGTCATGGCCACGCCTTTTTTCGGCGCCTGGTCGCGGGCCAGCGAAAGCAGCGCGCTGGCCATGGTGATGCCGGCGCTCGGGCCGTCCTTGGGCGTGGCACCTTCAGGCACATGCAGGTGAATGAACGCCTCGTTGAAGAAGCTCGGGTCACCGCCAAACTGCTTGAGGTTCGAACTGACGTAGCTGTAGGCGATTTCGGCGGATTCTTTCATCACGTCACCCAGCTTGCCGGTGAGCTTGAAGCCGCGGTTCAGGGTGTGGATGCGGGTTGCCTCGATCGGCAGTGTCGCTCCGCCCATGCTGGTCCAGGCAAGGCCGGTGATCACCCCCTTGCCGGCCAGCACCTGTTCACTGCGGAACACTGGCATGCCGAGTGCGGCTTCCAGGTCCTTGGTGCCGATCTTGAGCTTGGCGTCCGGCGCTTCCAGCAGCTTGACCACAGCCTTGCGCACCAGTTTGCCCAGCTGTTTTTCCAGTTGGCGAACGCCGGCTTCGCGGGCGTAACCCTCGATCACCAGGCGCAGGGCGCTGTCGCTGATGCTCAAACTGTTTTTCGACACGCCGGCCTTTTCCAGCTGTTTAGGCCACAGGTGGCGCTTGGCGATGGCCAGCTTTTCTTCGGTGATATAGCCGGACAGGCGGATCACCTCCATACGGTCGAGCAGCGGGCCGGGGATCGAGTCCAGGGTGTTGGCGGTACACACGAACAGCACCTTGGACAGGTCCAGGCGCAAATCCAGGTAGTGGTCGAGGAAATCGACGTTCTGCTCGGGGTCGAGGGTTTCCAGCAGCGCCGAAGCCGGGTCGCCCTGGTAGCTCTGGCCCATCTTGTCGATCTCGTCGAGCATGATCACCGGGTTCATCACCTCGACGTCCTTCAGCGCCTGCACCAGCTTGCCCGGCTGGGCACCGATGTAGGTGCGGCGGTGGCCCTTGATCTCCGCTTCGTCGCGCATGCCGCCGACGCTGAAACGGTAGAACGGGCGGCCGAGGGATTCGGCGATGGACTTACCGATGCTGGTCTTGCCCACACCAGGCGGGCCCACCAGCAGCACAATCGAGCCGCTGATCTCGCCCTTCCAGGCGCCCACGGCGAGGAACTCGAGGATGCGCTCCTTGATGTCATCCAGGCCCGCGTGGTGCTGGTCGAGCACCTTGCGCGCATGTTTGAGGTCGAGCTTGTCTTTGCCGTACACGCCCCAGGGCAGGGCGCTGGCCCATTCCAGGTAGTTGCGGGTGACCGCGTATTCGGGCGAACCGGTTTCGAGTATGGCCAACTTGGCCATTTCTTCATCGATGCGTTTCTTGGCCTGCTCCGGCAGGGTCTTGCCTTTGAGGCGCTGCTCGAACTGCTCGAGGTCGGCGCTGCGGTCGTCCTTGGTCAGGCCCAGCTCCTGCTGGATGACCTTGAGCTGTTCCTTGAGGAAGAACTCGCGCTGGTGCTCACCGATTTGCCGGTTGACCTCGGCGGAGATCTCATTCTGCAGGCGCGCGACCTCGACTTCCTTGCGCAGCATCGGCAGCACTTTCTCCATGCGTTTGAGCATGGGCACGCAGTCGAGTACTTCCTGCAGCTGGTTGCCAGTGGCGGAGGTGAGCGCCGCAGCGAAATCGGTGAGTGGCGACGGGTCGTTGGGGCTGAAGCGGTTGAGGTAGTTCTTCAACTCCTCGCTGTACAGCGGGTTGAGTGGCAGCAGCTCCTTGATCGCGTTGATCAGGGCCATGCCGTAGGCCTTGACCTCGTCGGTCGGCTCGCTTGGCTGGCGCGGGTACTCGACCTCGACCAGGTACGGCGGGCGATGATGCTTGAGCCAGGTGCGAATGCGCACCCGGGTCAGGCCCTGGGCGACGAACTGCAGTTTGCCGTTTTCACGGCTGGCATGGTGCACCTTGACCAGGGTGCCGTATTCCGGCAAAGCCGAGGTATCGAAGTGGCGGTGGTCTTCGGGCGGGGTGTCCATGAAGAACAACGCCAGGCAGTGGTCCTGTGACTTGGCCACCAGGTCGAGGGTTTCGGCCCAGGGCTCTTCGTTGACAATGACCGGCAGCACCTGAGCCGGGAAGAACGGGCGGTTGTGGATCGGGATCACATAGACCTTGTCCGGCAACTGTTGGCCGGGCAGGGCGAGGGCGTGGCCATGACCAGTTTCGGCCTGGGCATCGAGGTGTTCGACTTCGCTGTGTTCGTCGGGTTGTTCCGGGAAATCCTGCTGGTCGCTCATGGTGCACCTGCGTGAATGACTATGGTGCTTAGATGGGGCGCGGGGGGATGGGTTTCAATGGTAGACGAAGGGAGCAGGGGGAGGGTTTCATCTTTGCGGGCCGCTTTCGCGGGGCAAGCCCGCTCCCACAAATACTGCAGGGTAGCCAGCACCTGCGCAGTACTTGTGGGAGCGGGCTTGCCCCGCGAAAGCGGCGGTATGGTCACCGCCGCAGCTGAAGGTTACTCAGCGAGTTTGTAAGCGATGATGTAATCGCCCATTTTGGTGCCCAGCGAGCCATGGCCACCGGCGACAATCAGCACGTACTGTTTACCGTCCTTGCCGGTGTAGGTCATCGGCGTGGCTTGGCCACCCGCTGGCAGGCGGGCTTTCCAAAGCTCCTTGCCATTGTTCACGTCATAGGCGCGCAGGTACTGGTCCAGCGTGCCGCTGAGGAAACCGACGCCACCGGCGGTGACAATCGAGCCACCCATGCTCGGCACGCCCACCGGCATGCCGATCGGCACTGGGGTGCTGTCACGGGTGGTGCCGTTCTTGCGCTTCCATACGACCTTGTTGGTAAACAGATCGATGGCCGCCACATAGCCCCAGGCCGGCGCCTGGCACGGTACGCCCAGCGGCGACATGAACGGGTGCATGATCACGGCGTAAGGTGCGCCGGTGTTCGGCTGCACGCCGCTGGTTTCGCTCTCGCGCTTGCTGCCGGCGGCAACTTGTTCACGCGGCACCATCTTCGACACGAAGGCCATGTAGTTGGGCGAGGTGAACAGCAGCTGGCGCACCGGGTCGACCGAGACGCCGCCCCAGTTGAACACACCAACGTTGCCCGGGTAGATCAGCGAACCCTGCTCGGACGGCGGGGTGTACTGGCCTTCGTAGCGCAGTTCGCGGAACTGGATACGGCACAGCATCTGGTCGAACGGCGTGGCGCCCCACATGGCCTGCTCGGTCAGGTCCGGGCCGAGCAGGTTGAGGTCGGAGCGGGCCTGGGTCGGTGCGGTGTGGTCGCCTTTGACTGCGCCCTGCGGTACCGGGATCTCACGGACCGGCACGATCGGCGTGCCGTCGCGGCGGTCGAGCACGTACAGGCTGCCCTGCTTGGTTGGCACGATGATCGCGGGCTTTACGTCGTCCTTGGTTTTCAGGTGCACCAGGGTCGGCTGGCTGCCCACGTCCATGTCCCACAGGTCGTGGTGGGTGAACTGGTAGTTCCAGCGCGCCTTGCCGGTGGCAAGGTCCAGTGCTACCACGCCGGCGCTGTATTTCTCGGCACCTGGCGTGCGGTTGGCGCCGTACTGGTCGGGGGTCTGGTTGCCCAGCGGCAGGTAGACCATGCCCAGGTCTTCGTCGACGCTGGCCAGCGACCACATGTTGGCCGAGTTGCGGCTGTAGGTCTTGCCGGGTGCCAGTGGCTTGGTGTCGTCCGGGTTGTTGCTGTCCCAGTTCCAGACCAGGCGGCCATCGTGCACGTCGTAGGCGCGAATCACGCCGGACGGCTCGTTGGTCGACTCGTTGTCGGTGACGTGGCCACCGATGATCACCAGGCTGCGGGTGACCGCTACTGGCGAGGTGGAGTAGTAACCGCCAGCGGTGAACGGGCCGATACCGGTGGTCAGGTCGATCGCGCCCTGGTTGGCGAACCCTTCGCAGACCTTGCCGTTGTCGGCGTTGATGGCGATCAGGCGGGCATCGGCGGTTGGCAGGTAAAGGCGGCGCGGGCAGGCCTGGGCGACGGCTTGGCCGGCATCCGAGACTTTTGGCGCGGGGCTGCCGTCGCGGCTGACGTAGCTGTTCTCGTCATAGTACGAGACGCCGCGGCAGGTCATGTGGGCAAAGCCTTTGAAGGTGCCTACCGGGGTCTTGATCTGCGGGTCGTAGCGCCAGATCTCGGCACCGGTGTCCGGGTCCAGGGCCAGCACCTTGCTGTGGGCGGTGCAGGCGTACAGCATGCCGTTGGCCTTCAGCGGGGTGTTTTCGTTGGTCAGCTCCACCGGGTCGTTATCGGTGGGCAGGTCACCGGTGCGAATGCGCCAGGCTTCTTCCAGGCGGTAGGCATTTTGTGCGGTGATCTGGCGCAGCGGCGAATAACGGTCGCCATGCTCGGTGCGGCCATAGGCCTGCCAGTCGCCGTCGGGCATGGCCGGTGCGGCGCTGCCCATTTCGCTGTTGTCGCGGCCCAGTTCGCCGAACACTTCGCCCGGGTGGGTGAACTGGCTGCCCAGCGCGCAGGCGCCGGAGGCCAGTACCGCCACGCTGAGCACGGCGACGTTGGCCTTGTTGGCCGGGCCGGTCAGCGGGCGACGTGCCCATGGCAGCAGCAGGACTACACCGATGGCGAACCAGATGGCCAGGCGTGGCACCAGTTGCCACCAGTCCAGGCCCACTTCCAGCAGCGCCCATGCGGTGCTGCCCAGCAGCACCAGGCCGTACAGGCCCAGCGCCAGGCGGCGTTGGGCGAGCAGCAGGATGCCCGACAGGGCGAAGCCGATACCGGCGATCAGGTAGTACAGCGACCCGCCCAGCTGGCTCAGCTTGATGCCGCCCGCCAGCAGGGCCAGGCCCATCAGCAACAGCAACGCGCCCATCAGGCGCGGTAGCCAGCGGCTTCCATTCTTGGCACTGTCAGTGCTCATCGTATGTTCTCCGTTAGGTGATTGATTGTCAGAAAGTGCTTTGGATCTTCAGGCCGCCGACCAGGGCATCGTCGACCTGCGACACCCCGCCCGGATGGCGGATGTACTGCAGGTTCGGGCGCACCGTGAGCCAGTCGGCCAGGTGAATGCCGTAATAGAGTTCGGCGCTGTATTCGGTGTCCTGCACGGGCAGGAAACCTGGGTTGTCATAGTCGTCGAGGCCCGCCGCCTGGTTGGCCAGGCGGGCGTTCTTGCGGTAGGCGGGGTTGACGTGCACGCGGGCGAGGGCGAAACCGATGTCGTCCTTGGCGCGGGCGTCGAAGGGGCCCTTGTATACCAGTCCTGCCTGCACATAGTTGTCGATGGCATTGGTCTTCTTGTCGTGCACCGTGGCGTTGGCGAACAGGCTCAGGCCGCGCGACTGGTCGGAGGCCAGCGAAGTGACTTGCTGCTGGGCACCGATCCACAGGCCGTGCTTGCTCGAACTGCTGCGGTAGGCGGCGCCACTGATGGCGGCCGGCTGGCCGTTGCTGTCCTTTAGAACATCCTGTGCCTTGGCATTACTGTAGTAGTACCCGGCGCGATATTCCCCTTTCAGGCCGTTCAAGCGTGGGCTCCAGACCAGCTCGACGGGCATCACCGCACCTTGAGTGCCGCTGCCACTGAGCTTGAAACCGTTGCCGGACTCGAGGTTGGAGGGGTTCTGCTCGAACACGCCGACTTGGGCGTAGAACGCATCGCTCAGGTTGTAGCGCACGCGCAGGGCCCATTGGCTGACCGGCCAGTTGTACCAGATGCCACCCACCCAGTTGCCCACCTGCGAGCCGCAGAAGGCCAGGTTCTGGAAGTCGCAGGGGAAGCTGTTGAAGTCTTCGCCTTCGCCGAAGCGGCCAAATTTTACGTCCAGGGCGCCATCGAAGTATTTCTGCTTGATCCACATCTGGGTCAGCCGCCAGGTTTCGCCACGGCCCCAGACTTCCTGGGCCGAGGTGAAGCCGCCGACGCGCGGGTCGTTGATGCGGTCGTTGCTGATGTTGTCGCCGTGGCGCTCGGTGAGCGTCAGCTGCACTTCGGTGTCCTGCCAGCCGAGGATCTTTTCCAGGTCCAGGTGGCTGCCAAAGGTGAACTGGTCGCTGTAGCGCGCGGTGCGGTCGTGGTCGTAGCCGCCGTGCAGGTTGCTGCCCATCTCGCCGGTGTAGCCGAGGGTGAAGTCGTAGCCTTTTTCCAGCAGCTCGCTGCGGGTGCCACCCCAGTCGCCGAGCATCCAGGGGGAGTCGCTGGCGAACATTTCGCTGGCGCTGACGCTGGGCGACAGGCTGGTGGCGAGGGCGATCAGAACAGGGCAGGTGTAGCGGGTGGTAAGCATGAGATAGCGCTATCTTTTGATTATTGAAAAAACGGCAAGCGCACCGATGAGCGGGCTCTTCGGTGGATATGGCAACAGATGAGGTGAGTGAAGCGATTCAGCTTGCGGCGGGGAGGATATAGGGGAAGTTGTAAGAAAAAAAGACAAATTGTCGCAGTTGATTGTTGCGGCTTTGGTAACAGTAGCGGTTGGGGGCTGCGTTGCAGCCCATCGCCGGCAAGCCGGCTCCCACAGGTTCAGCGGTGCTCTTGAACTCTGCGCGGTCCTTGTGGGAGCCGGCTTGCCGGCGAATGGGGCGCACAGCGCCCCCGTACTATCAGAAGGTCGTACGCAGACCTACCTCCACACTTCGCCCCGGCGCCGGCGCGATGTCCCGCAGAATCGAACTGGCATACCGCACCGTCTGATCCGTCAGGTTCTCCCCGCGCACGAACGCCAGCCACTGGCTCTGCCCGATATCGAAGCGATAACCAACGCTCGCCCCCAAGGTGGTATAGCCATCGGTGCTGGTTTCATTGGCCGGCTTGCGGTGCTGCGATGCGGCATGTTGCACATCCACCCGTGCCTGCCAGCGGTCCAGCTCCCAGACCAGGCCACTGTTCAAGCGCAGCGGCGCAATGCGTGGCAACGGCTGGCCGCTGTCGAGGTTCTTGGCCCGGGTATAGTCGCCCGACAGTTCCAGCGCGAAGCTGCCGTAACGGTTCTCGGCCAACTGCCAGCGGTCCTGTGCCTCAATGCCGTAGAAGCGCGCCCGCACGCCCTGGTACTGGTACTCGGGGAAGCCACCGTCGTCGTGATCGTGGTCGTGGTCATGATCCTCGTCACCATGGTCATGCCCTTCGCGCACATTGCCCGTGCCAATCAGCCCTATGTAGTTGCGAAAGTGGCTGTAGAACACGCCGACGCTGCCCTTGTGCGTGCCGTTGTCGAAGCGCAGGGCCAGGTCGGCGGAAATGGCCTTTTCCTTGTTCAGGCTGGCATCGCCGACCTCGTAAGCCCCGGTGGCGACGTGGGCGCCGTTGGCGTACAGCTCGTAGAAGGTCGGGGCACGCTCGGTGTAGCCGAGGTTGGCGGCCAGCGCCCAGACCGGGTCCAGCTGATACACCGCGCCCGACGACAGGCTGAAGGCGTTGAAACTGCTGGCGCTGTCCGCATCAACGAAGTTTTCGTTGCCCTTGGCGTCCGGGTCGACGCGGGTATGTTCCAGGCGCGCGCCGAGGCTCAGGTTGAGGCGCTCGGTGGCCTGCCATTGCTCGAGCATGAACAGCGCCAGGCTGTCGGTATCGGTGTGCGGCACAAAGGCTTCTTCACCCAGCGCCGAGAACTCGTTGCGGCTGACCTGTGCACCGATCACGCCTTCAAGCGGGCCGATCGGCTGGTGACGGGCCTCGATACGCGCCTCATAACCTTTGTTCTTGAAGGTGGTATGTACCTCGCCTTCTTCGATCTCGCTGTGTTCGTAGTCGGTGTAGCCGGCATCGACCTTGACCGAACTGAACGGGCCATCAAGGTCACGCAGTTCGGAGGCAAACGCGTAGTGATCCTGCTTCATGTCCAGGCGCACGCCGGACTCGGCGACCGAGCCGTAGTTGCTGTCGTAACGGCTATAGGAAAGGCCCGCATAGCCATGGTCCCAGTGATAGGAACCACCGATGGCGCCGCCATCCTGGCGACCGTCGCTGTTTTCCAGGCGGTGTTTGCTCCCGGGTTCATCGGCGTCGCGCACCTTCGAGCTGCGGGCGTAGCCAGGTATGCGCAGGTCATTGAACTGGCGGCTGTTGGCATCCAGGTGCAGGGCGAAGGCGCCGTCGCCGGCTTCAAGCTTGCCAGCGCTGCTGCGCGTGGTGTCGGCGCCGCCATAACGCAGCTCGCCGGCACCGTGGATGCCGTCGATGGGCGAGTCGGGGATGCGGTTGTCGAAGGTGTTGACCACACCACCGATCGCGTTGCCGCCGTACAGCAAGGCAGCCGGGCCACGGACGATTTCGACGCGCTCGACCGTGACCGGGTCCAGCGGTACCGCGTGATCGTAGGACAGCGCCGAAGCATCGAGGGCGCCGACGCCGTTCCGCAGAATGCGAATGCGGTCGCCGTCCAGGCCGCGGATTACCGGGCGGCTGGCGCCTGGGCCAAACCAGGTAGAAGCAACACCCGGTTGTTTGTTAAGGGTTTCGCCGAGGCTGCCGTGCTGTTGCTGCAGTAAGTCGTCCCCTTCGAGCACGGTGCTTGGGGCGGCCAGTTGGCGATTGCCCAGCGGGTTGGCGGTAATGACCTGGGGTTCGAGCTCCACGGCCTGGCTGGGGGATGACGCGAGCCAGAGGGCGACGGCGAGGGGGGAGAGGCGTGAGGGAGAGCACAACATGGAAAGTGACGGTCCTTGGCAGAGGCTTTTGTGTTGTTACAATATAACATCACTATTTCAGCACAGAGGTTTGGCCGTTTGCCAGCAGTTTTTGCACGGGCGTCTGCTGCGTCCCCTTCGCCACTACACTCGTGTAAGGTGCGCATCTTTCCAACGCTGGAGCACTGGCATGAGCACGGCCCAACACAACGCGCTGCACGGCAAGACCCTCGAACAGATCCTCACCGAGCTGGTGGCGCACTACCAATGGCAGGGCCTAGCCGAGCGCGTGGATGTGCGTTGCTTCAAGAGCAACCCGACCATCAAGTCGAGCCTGACCTTCCTGCGCAAGACGCCCTGGGCGCGGGAGAAGGTCGAGCAGCTGTATGTGAAGCTGCAGCGCAACGCCTGAGATGCCACGTCGTCCCTGGCTGACCCTGGTTGCCGTGCTCGGCTGGCTGGGCCTGACGGTGCAGGTGTACTTGGTGCTGCTGGCGCGCTGGCAGGAGCAGGCCAGCCTGATCGGCGGGCTGGTCAATGTGTTCGGTTACTTCACGGTACTGACCAATACCCTGGTGGCGACGGTGCTCAGCTATGCGGCGTTCGGGCGAGAGTCGGGGGCGAAGCGGTTCTTTCTGTCGTCTTCGGTGAGTTCGGCAGTGGCCGCGAGTATCGTGCTGGTGGCGCTGGCTTATAGCGTGCTGCTCAGGCACCTGTGGCAACCGGAGGGTTGGCAATGGCTGGCAGATGAGCTGCTGCACGATGTGATGCCCGCGCTGTACGTTCTGTACTGGTGGTTCGAGGTGCCCAAAGGGTGTTTGCGGCTACGGCACCTGGCGCTGTGGGCACTGTATCCGGCCGTGTATTTCGCTTATGCCTTGTGGCGGGGGAGCGAGATCGGGGTGTATGCCTACCCGTTCATCGATGTGGCGAGCCTGGGATATGGGCAGGTGATGCTCAATGCGTTGGGCGTGCTGGCGGGGTTCTGGGGGATTTCGCTGGTGCTGCTGGTGCTGGATCGCTGGCGTGGTCGGCGACTGGAGGATCTTGTTTAGCCTGTACCGGCCTCTTCGCGGGCAAGCCCGCTCCCACAGGTATGGACTGCCCCCAAGAAGTTGGACATCAATCCAACCCTTGGGGGCAGTCCAGGTACCCCGCTGCAGTCAGGTGCAGTGAGAGTCCTGTGGGAGCGGGCTTGCCCGCGAAGGGGCCGGTTAGGACAAAGCAGGTTATTCGTCGTCCGCAGTCCCATCAGCTCGCCAATAGGCAGCAGCCTTGAGCGCATCCTCAGAAGCCCCTTTCTCCAGCAGCAACGCCTTGGCCTGCCGGGTCAGCGACTTCTCTAATGCCACCCAGCTGTAGAGTTTGCCTTCAGGCAAATTCAGCCCCTGCAGCAACGCCAGCAGGTCCTCCTCGCGCTTGACCCAGATGACTTCCACCTCAGCCTCGCTCGGCAGCGGCTGGCGCTCTTGCTCGTCCTCGATCTGGATCACCGCCAGCACCCGTCGGCCTGCCGGCAACTCCTCCAGGCGCCGTCCGATCGCTGGAATGGCCGTTTCATCGCCAATCAGCAAATAGCTGTCGAAGATATCCGGCACCACCATCGAAGCCCGTGGCCCGGCAATGTTCAGCGTTTGCCCTGGTGCAGCCTGCGCCGCCCAGGTCGAAGCAGGGCCGTCGCCGTGCAGCACGAAGTCGATGTCCAGCTCATGGGCGACCAGGTCGATACGCCGTGGCGTGTACTCGCGCATGGTCGGCCGGGCACCGCCGTCGCGGCCCAGGTTGCGGGCTTCGATGGCCTGCTGTTGCTCGGCGGTCTCGGCGAACAGCAACTTGATGTGGTCGTCGCTGCCAAGGCTGGTGAAGCCCTGCAGCTCGGGGCCGCCGAGGGTGATGCGGCGCATGCGCGGAGTCAGGTCGGTGACCCGCAGTACCTGCAGGCGGCGCTGGCGGATCTCGTGGTTGACGCGGTGAATGGTGTCACTCATGGGGGTTCTCCATGACAGGTTCGGCCGGCCCGGAGGCGATGGCCTTGGCGGTGTCGTTGAGCAGGGTGCGGACCCGTTCGATCTCCTCCGGGGTCCAGCGGCCGCTGTGCATGTGCAGGGCATGGCGCAGGTTGCCGACCGCTTCATGAATCTCTGGCGGGCGGTCGTGGCCCCGCAGGGCGCGCTTGCTGACTTCGATACGCATGCGCACGCCATCCAGGGCGACGGCTTGGTCGGCAAGGGCCGTGCGGCCGGCTGCGGTAATGGCGTAGAGGCGTTTGCTGCCCTGCACCTGGCCGCTGATCAGCTCGGCCTCTTCGAGAAAGTTGAGGGTGGGGTAGATGACGCCAGGGCTGGGTGTGTAGCTGCCGTCGAACAGGTTCTCGATCTGGCGGATCAGGTCATAACCGTGGCCAGGTTGCTCGGCCAGCAGCGACAGCATGAGTAATTTGAGGTCGCCCGGGGCGAATACCCGTGGGCCGCGTTCACCACGGCCGGGGCGACGTTCGAAGGGGTCGTGGTTGGAGTGGTCGCGCATGAAAGACAGGCTCCGTGTGTTTCGATATATCGCAAGATATTACTCAAGATATATCTAAACACAAGCCGTCAAATGCAGATGATTATCATCTAAATGTTCGATGAGTCACCTGTGTGCATCGCTACCTGCGGTGGTTTGCACTCGTTGGGGTTGCCTGGCTCCAGGTACGGCATGAGGATCGGCGCCATGCCCTTGAGCACCTGTACCGGCAACGCCGAGGTGAATGTGAACGCCTCCGCCGTGCGCCCGGGGACGAAAGCCGTCAACGTGCCGAAGTGGTTGTCGCCGAGGAAGAACACGAACGTTGCGGTACGGTTCAGCGATCGCGAGCCGATCAGGCGGCCGCCGGCACCGAAGCTTTCGATGCGGTTGTCGCCGGTGCCGGTCTTGCCGCCCATCACCAGCGGGGTGCCGTCATGCAGTTTGAAGCTGCCAGAGATGCGCCGCGCGGTACCCGCATCGACCACCTGCGACATCGCCCCCTTGAGTGCCCGGGCCACCTCCACTGGCAGAATCCGCTGGCCACGGTCGGGGTCGCTGTTCAGCTTGGTTTCATAGGGGGTGTTGGCCGCGAAATGCAGGGTGTCGATGCGCAGGGTTGGCAGGCGCACGCCGTCGTTCTGGATGATACCGACCAGCTCGGAAAGGGCTGCCGGGCGGTCGCCGGAGCTGCCGATGGCGGTGGCGAGCGATGGCACCAGGTGATCGAACGGGTAACCTACGCGTTTCCAGCGTTGGTGAATGTCTAGGAAGGCTTCGATCTCGACCATGGTGCGAATGCGGCTGTCACGGGCGCCCTGGTGGCGGCTCTTGAACAGCCAGCCATAGACTTCCTGGCGCTCGAAGCGGCTGGCATTGACCATCTCGGTGAGCGTAGCGCTCGGGTGCTTCAGCAGGTAGCCGAGCAGCCACAGGTCCAGCGGGTGAACCTTGGCGATGTAGCCCTGGTCGGGCAGGTCGTACTTGCCGGGGCCATAACCCTCGTACATTTCCGCCAGGCGACCATCGGTGAGCTTAGCCAGTGCGATCTTGTCCTCTTTGCTGTGCGCGCGGACAAAGGCGTTGAAGGTTTCCTGCCCGGCTTCGGGGAACAGGTAGCGATGCACCGCCGCCAGGCGCTGCGGGGTGACGCGCATGCTGTCGAGGAAGGTGTCCAGGCGTTGCTGCGAGGTCTTGCGCTGGTACTTCTTCCAGAAGCGCATCAGGTAATTGGTGCCTTCCTTGTCGGCAAAGCGGGCGAGGTATTCCTGGCGGCGCGGGTCGGAGTCATCCTTGAGCAGAGGCACCCGGTTGTACGGCTGCTGGTAGGTCACGTAGCGCACCAGGTCGCGCATCAGGCGGATGAACGGCAGGTTGATCGACTCGCGCAGGGCATCCTTGAGGGTCGGGTTGCGGTTGTTGTCTTCTTTGCGGAAGTTGTTGAACACGTGCATGCCACCGCCGGTGAAAAAGGCCTCGCCGGTGTTGGCCGAATACTTGCGCTCCAGGGCGGCGTCGAGCATGGCGTCCAGGCTCTGGTTCTTGCTGTTCTGCGCCAGCCATTCCAGTGACCACTGGGTGATGCGGTCGAGTTCTGCGACTTCGACTTTCTTCAGTTCGGCGGCGGGCTTGCCGGCGTACTTGTCGTGCAGTTCGGCAATGATCTCAAGGTAGGTGGTGAGCACCCGCAGCTTGGCTGTCGAGCCCAGTTCCAGCTTGCTGCCTTCGTTGATGTCGAAAGGCTGGTCGGTGCTGTCGGTCTGCACCCTTACCCGCGAACCATCAGCGGTGCGCTCGAACAGGGTGAAGCTGTAGCGCACCTGGTCGGTGGTCTTGGTGGTCAGCAGGCGCTCGCCGATCAGGCCCATCTGCGCGGCGAATACAGGGTCGGACAGGTTCTTCAGGTATTGGCTTGCCTGCAGTTGCAGGTCGGCCTGCAAGGTACTGGTGGCTGAGACGTCCAGGCGGTCGAGGTCGTACAGGGGGCGGTTGAGCATCGCTGCCAGGCGGTTGCGCGCCAGGCTGATGCCTTTGTTGGTGATGATCGGCACGATGGTCGGCTGGGCCACCCAGTCGCGATACACCGCCTTGCTGGCCAGCGCGGCGTCGGCCAACGGGGCGTCGATGATGTTATTGGAGGCCAGCACACGGATGTGCGAGTCGGTAAGCTCGGCGAGTTCGACCCGCCCCTTGGACAAGTAATGCGAAGGGCGGCGCTGAGCGATCATCAGCGACAGTACCTGGCGCAATGCCAGGCCGCGTGCGGCCATGCTCTCGGTGTCGGTCGCAGTCGAGGTGAGGGCCTGGTTGACCTGGTCAAAATCGGCGCCGTACCACACCCGCAGGCCCTCGGCCATGCCGTGCACTTCGCCGTGGCCCGGCACCGCCGACAGCGGCACGCTGTTGAGGTAGTCGCGCACGATACGCTGGCGGGCCTCGGTGGTATCAGGGCCGCCCTGGTAGGCGCGCACGCTGGCGGAAATCATCTGGCGGATCTTCTCACCACCAGAAACGGTCAAACCGTCAGGCGAATGACGGTACTTTTCCAGCTGCGTGGCCAAGGTACTGCCACCGGCCGACTGGCCGGGCAAGGCCAGGTACTTGGCGATCTGGCTGTAGGCAGCCTTGGCGAAGCGCGGCCAGTCGACCGCCGGGTTGTTCTTCGGGTCTTTAGGGTCGAGCAGGTCGCGGTTTTCGATGAACAGCAGGCTGTTGACCATCACCGGTGGGATGGCGGCGAAGTCTGGGTACAGGTGCTGCGGGTAGTTGTACTGGTACAGCGTGTCGCCACGGCAATCGGTGATCGACAGGCCGGCCTGGATTTTCTCGATGTAGGGCGCGAACAAGCCATGGTCGACGTAATTCATCAACGCGGGCGAGAACTGCACCTGCTCGCTGATCAGGTAGTCGCGCTTGAGCAGGCGCGGCAGGAACTCGCCCAGCGCGCTATAGCCCAGGCGTTTGTCGAACGGCCCTTCGCCGGGGTAGACGATGGCATCGCTGGGGCCCGGTTGCAGCGAATAGGTGAGGGTGGTGGCCAGCTTGCTGAATTCACGCGACTGCAAATCGGACGTGCGGAATTCGTCATAGGCGGCAAAGCCGATGGCAATGATCGCCACCAGCAGGATCAGCAGGATCAGCCGCCACCAGAGCCGACGCTGACGGGGGGACTTCGGCTGTGGCGTCTCGTCCAGAGGGGGTTCGGCTGCTTCCGTTCTGGTTGGTTCCGATTGCCACAGTGCGCCCATAGTCTTCAATCCGGCCAGGTATTTTCGTCTTGCTTGTCTGAAGCTTAGACGTTGAAGGCAGGAGGTGAAAATTTTGTAGAGACTGCAGAAATGCAAAGAGGGATATGCGGCTTTGGTGTGGGTTTCTTCGTTTGACGATGTTGCTAGGGTGGCTGAACGGTAAGTGGGGCCGCAGGATAGCCCCCGGATTTCTCGCCAAATTTCTACGTATTTACAGTGAAAAGCCCTACGGCGGGCTTCCTATACTGCTCGGCCCCTTCGCCCTGCCGGCCGCTCTATTCCGGCATACGGGCCGGCCCACAAGGCCAGCCTGGCAAGCTAACGCCACGCCTATCGGCATGGCCGCTGCTGCACGAAGGTCAAATCCAATAACAAAATGAGGTTGTATTGCTATGCCAGTCGGCAACCACCCTGCCCAAGCCGAGACCGCACAAGGCGGCCCGCTCAAGCGTGAACTGGGCGAACGGCACATCCGCCTGATGGCGCTGGGCGCCTGTATCGGTGTCGGTCTTTTCCTCGGTTCGGCAAAAGCCATCGAAATGGCCGGCCCCGCAATCATGCTTTCCTACATTATTGGCGGCCTGGCGATCCTGGTGATCATGCGCGCCCTTGGCGAAATGGCCGTGCACAACCCGGTCGCCGGGTCGTTCAGCCGTTATGCCCAGGACTACCTCGGCCCGTTGGCGGGCTTCCTGACCGGTTGGAACTACTGGTTCCTGTGGTTGGTGACCTGCGTCGCGGAAATCACCGCCGTGGCTATCTACATGGGCATCTGGTTCCCCGACGTACCGCGCTGGATCTGGGCCCTGGCGGCGCTGGGCAGCATGGGCGCGGTCAACCTGATCGCGGTCAAGGCGTTCGGTGAGTTCGAGTTCTGGTTCGCCCTGATCAAGATTGTCACCATCATCGCCATGGTATTGGGCGGCATCGGCATCATCGCCTTCGGCTTCGGCAACGACGGTGTCGCGGTCGGCATCTCCAACCTGTGGGGCAATGGCGGCTTCATGCCCAATGGCGTGACCGGCGTGCTGATGTCGCTGCAGATGGTGATGTTCGCCTACCTGGGTGTCGAAATGATCGGCCTCACCGCCGGCGAAGCACGCAACCCGCAAAAAACCATCCCGCAGGCCATCGGCTCGGTGTTCTGGCGCATCCTGCTGTTCTACGTCGGCGCGCTGTTCGTGATCCTGTCGATCTACCCGTGGAACGAGATCGGCAGCCAAGGCAGCCCGTTCGTCATGACCTTCGAGCGCCTCGGCATCAAGACCGCCGCCGGCATCATCAACTTCGTGGTCATCACCGCCGCACTGTCGTCCTGCAACGGCGGCATCTTCAGCACCGGGCGCATGCTCTACAGCCTGGCGCAGAACGGCCAGGCACCCGCCACGTTTGCCCGCACCTCGAAAAGCGGCGTACCGCGCAATGCGCTGCTGCTGTCCATCGGTGCCTTGCTGCTGGGTGTGCTGGCCAACTACCTGGTGCCTGAAAAGGTGTTCGTCTGGGTGACCTCGATCGCCACCTTCGGCGCGATCTGGACCTGGGTGATGATCCTGCTGGCGCAGATCAAGTTCCGCGCCGGGCTGTCGACGGCCGAGAGCAAGGCCTTGAAGTACCGCATGTGGCTGTGGCCGCTGAGCTCCTACCTGGCACTGGCCTTCCTGGTGCTGGTGGTGGGCCTGATGGCGTATTTCGAAGATACCCGCGTGGCGCTGTACATCGGGCCGGCGTTCCTGGTGTTGCTGACTGCCTTGTACTACACCTTCCGCCTGGCGCCGAAGGAACAGCAAGTGCTAGCAAGCACCGCTTCCTGATCTGAAAACCATTGGGGCCGCAAAAGCGGCCCCAATCTTTTCAGGCTGCCACTTCGCTGTTGGGCTCGAAGCTGTCAGCCCGCGCCAGTTGCCACATCCGCGAATAGAACTGCCCATTCACCTCGCCAGTCAGCAACTCGCCCGGCTTGAGGAACACGTGCATCTGCGAGAACAGCTTGATCTCGGTAGCGGAGACACGCCGTACCAGGTGCTTGGCTTCCAGCTGCGCCGGGTGCTCCAGGCCTGCCGCTGCAAGCATCTCTGCCAGCGCGCGCAGGGTGTTGTGGTGGAAGTTGAGCACCCGCTGGGCTTTGTCGGGCACCACCAGCGCCCGCTGGCGCAACGGGTCTTGCGTGGCCACGCCGGTCGGGCATTTGTTGGTGTGGCAGCTTTGCGACTGGATACAGCCGATGGCGAACATGAAACCGCGCGCCGAGTTGGCCCAGTCGGCACCGATGGCCAGCACGCTGGCGATGTCGAAGGCGCTGACGATCTTGCCGCTGGCGCCCAGTTTGATCTTGTCGCGCAGGTTCAGGCCGACCAAGGTGTTGTGCACGAACAGCAGGCCTTCGCGCAGCGGTACACCAATGTGGTCGGTGAACTCCACCGGCGCCGCGCCGGTACCGCCTTCCTTGCCGTCGACGACGATGAAGTCAGGCAGGATGCCGGTTTCCAGCATGGCCTTGGCAATGCCCATGAACTCCCACGGGTGGCCCAGGCAGAACTTGAAGCCCACCGGCTTGCCGCCGGACAGTTCACGCAGTTGGGCGATGAACTGCATCATCTCGATGGGGGTGGAGAAGGCGCTGTGGCGCGACGGCGAGATGCAGTCCTCACCCATGAGGATGCCACGGGTTTCGGCGATTTCCTTCGTCACCTTGTGCTTGGGCAGGATGCCGCCGTGGCCGGGCTTGGCGCCTTGGCTCATCTTGATTTCGATCATCCGCACCTGCGGGCTGCGTGCCTGGGCGGCGAAGCGTTCGGGGTCGAAGCGCCCGTCCGCTGTGCGGCAACCGAAGTAACCGCTGCCCAGCTCCCACACCAGGTCGCCACCGTGTTCGCGGTGATAGGGGCTGATGCTGCCTTCGCCAGTGTCGTGGTGGAAATTGCCCAGCTTGGCGCCCTGGTTGAGGGCGCGGATGGCATTGGCGCTGAGCGAGCCGAAGCTCATGGCCGAAATGTTGAAGATCGATGCCGAATACGGCTGGCTGCACTGCGGCCCGCCGACGATGATGCGAAAGCTCGCCGGGTCGGCCAGCGGCGCCGGGCGCATGGAGTGGCCGATGAACTCGAAACCGGACTCGTAGACATCGATCAAGGTGCCGAAGGGTTTGTCCGAGGCTTCGTTCTTGGCCCGCGCGTACACCAGCGAACGCTGGGCACGGGAGAAGGGCAGGGCGTCGCTGTCGGCCTCCAGCAGGTACTGGCGGATTTCCGGGCGGATGCCTTCGACCAGGTAGCGGATGTTGCCCAGGATCGGGTAGTTGCGGCGCACTGCATGGCGCTGCTGCAGCAGGTCGAACACGCCGATCAGGCTGAGTACCGCGGTGGTCAGGGTGAACGGCCACAGCCATTCGTGGTGGAGAAACGGCAGGCTGGCCAGGGTGAACAACACACAAGCGGCAAACACTGCGTAGCGGCTGAGAAGTGACAGGCTCATACGGGGTCCTTACGATGGCGCGGTCAGGCTCAGGGCCTGGGGCAAACCCCGACCATAGCCCGGTTGGGCAGCGCTGAAAATGAAATTCGGGGTATCGAAAATCATTCTCAAGGTGCCGAATGCCCTGTGGGAGCGGGTTTACCCGCGAAGAGCACGCCTCGGTTCAGCGCGTGTCGCGCAGCAGCTTCTGTCGCCACGATTCGAGCATTTCAGCTGGCGCCTCGCCGAGGAATTGGTAGCGCCCGGCAACCCGCACTGCCACTGGCACACCATCGCGGTACAGCACACGGTTGCCGCTCACAGCAGGCACTTTCGCCCCGGGCAACAAGGACCCGACCAGGTTCAGCGGGTCACTGGCACTGACCACCACCAGCGCGCCGTCCAGCGCTCGCCGGCGCACTTGGCGCAACAACCCGACGGCCTCCGGCAAGGCAAACTGTTCCCCGGCCAACCCGGCGATGAAGCGCCCCCCACGAATCTCGCCGCGTGCCTCCAGCCGGTGATAGCAGCGCAGCAGGTCGCGCCAGGGGGGCAGCACATCGCTTTCGCGCTCCAGCAGCCGCCAGCAGATCACCCCGTAACGACGCAACAGGCTGCGGGCGATGTGCTCCAGGCGCTGGCTGTCGTCCACGGCGGCACTGCCCCTGCGCAACAACGCCCAGCGCCCGGCGTGGGCCATGCTGATGGACAGCGGCGGGTGCCCGCGCCTGCTGTTGCGCGATGAGCGTTTCGCGGCGGGGGTGATCAGGCTGCGCAACCCGGTGAAGCTGTCGGCGCCCACCAGGCCAGCGCCGACCAGTTCCTGCAACGCCGTTTCCAGCTCGCTGGGCAATAGATGAGCTTCGTGCGTCAGTTCGTCGAAGAACAGCGCCCCTTGTGCCTGCAACGCCTCATGCACACGCTGTGCCCGTGGGCCGAGCCCCTCCAGTGGTGGGGCCGGGGCGAGGCTGCGCCACAGCGCCAGGTGTTCACGGGGCAGCAGCACCAGTGGGGTGCTCGCCAGTGTGGTGCTGGCCACTGTTGTTGCCAGCCGGCTCCAGGCAAATAGCCCGCTGCGGCAGGCATCATCCAGCCAGTGCGCACTGTAGTCCTTGATCCGCGCTGGCAGCAGCTCTGCCTCCCAGGCACCGGCAGCAACCGGGAAGCCCTGCAACTGCTCGAGCACTTCGGCCACAGCCAGCGGCCCGCGCAGTCGTTCGTCGTTTGCCAGGTGCTGCCAGTCGAACAGAAAGCGCATGAAATCCTGCAGGCTGACCGGCTCGATTTCCCGGCGCAGGCGTTTCACCGTGTAGCGATGGATGCGCGCCAGCAGGTGGCGTTCGCACCATTGCTGTTGAGCTTCGCCAGGGCTGAAATGGCCACGCAGCACATAGCCTTCGGCTTCCAGGCGGGCGAGGGCCTGTTCGATGGCCGGTGTGGGCTTGCCAAGCGGTTCGGCGATCTGCGCCAAGGTCAGCGGGCCATGGCCGCTCAGGCGGGTGCGCAGCAGCTCGGTCAGCGCGCTGTCCGGGTCGATGATCTGATCGAAACCGGGGAGCACGCCGAGGTCGGGCTCAAGGCGCGCGTGCGGATACAGCGCTTGCAGTAGGTTCAAGCGCTCGCGGGCCAGCCATAACTGCTCTGCCGGCAGGCGCACGGCCCGGCCGGCCTTGGCCAGCTGCCTTAACAGCAGGTCCCAGGTGGAGTTGGCCTGTACTTCGCGCTGGCTGATGGCGCCGAGGCTCATCAGGGCTTCGTGCATCTCGTCGGCGTTGCCGGGTTGCGGCCAGGCCTCGGCCTCGACGGCGCTGATGGCGTCGGCATCCAGCGCGCCCAGGTCATCGCCACTGTGCACCTCGTTCCAGCGCCGGTTGAGCACCGCCTGGGTTCGGCGTTCTTCCAGTGGGGCATCGTCGAGAAAGGCGTAGGGCCTGGCATTGAGAATGGCCGAAGCCAGGGGCGATGGGGCGGGCAAGTCGCGGCACAGCAGGCGCACCTCGCCGTTTTCCATGCGTCGTAGCAGGGCCAGCCAGCCTTCGCTGTCCATGGCTTCGTGCAGGCAGTCGTCGAGCGTCTGCTCGACCAGCGGGTGATCAGGGATCTGCCGTTCACCGGCGATGTTTTCCAGGCAGGCGATCTGGTCGGGGAACACCGCAGCGATCAGGTCTTCACCCTTCATCCGCTGGATCTGCGGCGCGACCTTGCGTCCACCTACGAAGCGCGGCAGTGCCATCGCGACCGCCGCGTTCCAGCGCCAGCGCACCCCGAACATCGGCGCATCGAGCAGGGCCTGGACCAATATCGGCTCGGCACTGCGGCTGGGCAGGTAACGCCATACCTCATCGAGTTCGAAGCTGTGGCTGGTGGACAGCGACAGCACGATGGCGTCCTCGCTGGCCGCGGCCTGTAACTCGAAATTGAACGTGCGGCAGAAGCGCTTGCGCAGCGCCAGCCCCCAGGCACGGTTGATGCGGCTGCCGTAGGGCGAATGGATGATCAGCTGGGTGCCGCCGGACTCGTCGAAAAACCGCTCCATGATCAGCGTCTGTTGCGAGGGCAGTGCGCCCAGCACCTCGCGGGTGCGCCCCAGGTAATCGAGCAGTTGGCTAGCGCAGGCCTCGTCCAGCGCGAAAGCGCTTTGCAACCACGCCAGCACGGGGGCGAAGTCGCCGTTGCTCAGCCCCAACTGCTCATCGATGCGTGCCTGCAGCCGGGCCACCGCGGCGGACAGTTCGTCACTACGGCCCGGTGCCTCGCCCAGCCAGAACGGAATGGTCGGCGGCAGGCCATGGGCGTCCTCCACCCGCACCCGCCCGGGCTCCACCCGTACGATACGGTAGGAGGCATTGCCCAACTGGAAGATGTCGCCAGCGATGCTCTCCACGGCAAAGTCCTCGTTGACGCTGCCGATGTTCAGCGCCTGGGGCTCCAGCAGCACGGCATAGTCGGCCGTCTCGGGGATGGTGCCGCCACTGGTCAGCGCGGTCAGCTGGCTACCCCGGCGCCCGCGCAGGGTGCCGCTGACCGCGTCGCGGTGAAGGTAGGCGCTGCGGATGCCCAGGCGGCCGTTATAGCCCTCGGCGAGCATGCGCAGCAGCGCCTGGTAATGGTTGATGTCGAGTTCGGCGTAGGGTGTTGCCTGGCGCAAGCAGTCGAACAGCGCCTGTTCCTGCCAAGGCTGGTTGCTGGTTTCGGCGACGATCTGCTGGGCCAGCACATCCAGTGGGGCTTTGGGGATGTGCAACAGGTCGAGTTCGCCTTGGCGCACGCAGTCGAGTAGGGCTGTGCATTCGATCAGGTCGTCGCGCGAAGTGGGGAACAGGCGCCCCTTGGGGATGCCCTCCACCTGGTGCCCCGAACGGCCGACCCGCTGCAGGAAGCCGGCAATCGACCCGGGTGAGGCGATCTGGCAGACCAGGTCGACATCGCCGATGTCGATGCCCAGCTCCAATGATGCAGTGGCCACCAGCACCTGCAACTGGCCGCTCTTCAAGCGCTGCTCCGCATCCAGGCGCAGCTCCTTGGCCAGGCTGCCGTGGTGCGCGGCCACCGCCTCCTTGCCCAGGCGGTCGCTGAGGTGGCGGGTGAGGCGCTCGGCCAGGCGCCGGGTGTTGACGAACACCAAGGTTGTGCGGTGCTCGCGGGCGAGGGTTGCCAGGCGGTCGTAGACCAGGTTCCACACGTCCGTGGCCATGACCGCGCCCAAGGGCACTGGCGGCACCTCAAGGGCCAGGTCGCGCTGGCGTGCGTGGCCGATATCAACAACCGCGCAAGGGCGCTGATGGCCGACCAGGAACTGCGCCACACGCTGCACTGGCCGCTGGGTGGCGGACAGGCCGATGCGTCGAAGCGGCTGGCCGGATAACGCCTGCATGCGCTCCAGCGTCAGCGCCAAGTGGGCGCCACGCTTGTTGCCGGCCAGGGCGTGAATCTCATCGACGATTACTGTGTGCACGTTGGCCAGGCCTGCCCGGCCAGAGGCCGAGCCCATCAGCACATAGAGCGATTCCGGCGTGGTCACCAGGATGTGCGGCGCCAGTTTGCGCATGGCCGCACGCTCTTTCTGCGGTGTATCGCCGGTGCGCACGGCCGTACTGATGCGCGGCGCCTTGAAGCCCTGGTCTTCGAGCGCCTGGCTGATGCCTTCAAGCGGTGCCTGCAGGTTCAGGCGGATGTCGTTGGACAGCGCCTTGAGCGGCGACACGTAAACCACTTGGGTCTGCGCGGGCAGTTCGCCGCCGTGTTCGAGGCCCTGGCGGAACAGCTCGTCGAGCACCGCAAGAAAGGCACTCAAGGTCTTGCCCGAGCCAGTGGGTGCGGCCAACAGCATCGACTGGCGGGCGTGAATCAATGGCCAGGCACGGGCTTGGGCGTCGGTGACCGTGGCGAAATGGCGACGGAACCAGGTGCCGACGGCAGGGTGAAACAGCTCCAGCATTGGGTGCTGTTGGGCGGGCAGGTTCATGTGTTGGTTATGGCGGGTAGGCGGCGGGTTGGCAAGGGGCCGTTCGTCTGTGAGAGATGTTGCGGCCTGTGCCGGACCTTTCGCGGGTAAACCCGCTCCCACAGGAATTGCGTTAGCTTTTAGAAATTGAGCCAGACAGTTGTTCCCACAGGTACGCCGCAGTCCTTGAGAGCTGCGCAATAACTGTGGGATCCTCCCCCGCCATTTTCCAGCGAGCCCACCCATGACCAAGATCATCCGCATCGCCGCCGCCCTGCTCATCGATCCTGTGGGGCGCACCCTGCTGGTGCGCAAGCGCGGCACCCAGGCGTTCATGCAGCCGGGAGGCAAGATCGATGCGGGTGAGTCGCCCGTAGAGTCGCTGGTGCGTGAGTTGCACGAGGAGCTTGGCCTGCGCATCGACCCGGCGCAGGCCATTCACTTGGGCTGCTTCAGCGCACCGGCTGCCAATGAGCCGGGCTTCGAGGTGCAGGCCGAGCTGTACCGTGTCGACAGCGCCGAGGCCGTGGCCCCTGCGGCGGAAATCGAAGAAGTGGTCTGGCTGGCAGCAGACGAGGCGCCCGCGCTTGAGCTGGCGCCGCTGACCCGCGACCTGATCCTGCCGCTGTATCGCCAGGCCGTCAGCGTACCGCGCTGACCCCGTCGAGGGTGGCGAACGACGTGTCCTTGGCCGTCAGCAGGAAGTCGCGCATGTACGGCGCATCGAGCATGTCGGTGCGTACCGCTGCATAGAGCGTGGCGAACAAGCCCTTCTCGCCCAGGCGCTTGCCCTTCACATAGCCCCGCGAACTGTACTCGTGCAGCGCCCAGTGCGGCATGCCGCACACGCCACGGCCGCTGGCCACCAGCTGCATCATCATCACCGTCAGCTCCGAGGTGCGCACAGCGGCCGGTTCGATGTCCGCCGGCTCCAGGAAGCGGGTGAAGATGTCCAGGCGGTCGCGCTCCACCGGGTAGGTGATGAGCGTCTGGTCGAGCAGGTCCTGGGGCACGATGAACGGTTTGCTGGCCAGTGGGTGCTGGTTGGCCACGGCGAGCATGGCTTCATAGGTGAACAGCGGCACGTAAGTGATGCTGGGCAGGTCCAGCGGGTCGGAGGTCACCACCAGGTCGAGGTCGCCACGGGCCAGCGCAGGCAGCGGGGCAAAGGCAAAGCCCGAGGCCAGGTCCAGCTCCACTTCCGGCCACGCATCGCGGAACTGGTCGATGGTCGGCATCAGCCACTGGAAGCAGCTGTGGCATTCGATGGCCATGTGCAGGCGCCCGGCGGTACCACCCGCCAGGCGCGCGATGTCACGTTCGGCGCCGCGCAGCAGGGGCAGGGTGGCATCGGCCAGTTGCAGCAGACGCAAGCCGGCGCTGGTGAAGCGGATCGGTTTGCTCTTGCGCACGAACAGCGGCAGGCCCAGGCGTTCTTCCAGTTCCTTGAACTGGTGCGACAAGGCCGACTGGGTCAGGTGCAGGCGCTCGGCGGCCTCCACCAGGCTGTCGGCTTCGCGCAGGGCATGAAGGGTTTTCAGGTGGCGGATCTCCAGCACAGCTGACTCCGAGAGAAAAATTTGAGTAAAAAAGGAATGAGTTGAGTTTCCCTCATGTTGCCTGCGCTGTCGACTGGACCATGCGCCGCACCGCTCGGCAGGGTTCATCAAACTGTCACTGAACTGTGGCAGCGCGACTGAATTAAATTCATCAGACTCGCGCTCTACTGGGGATCTGCATTCTGGTGTTTCTTTCATGCGGGCTTTACTGCTGTTTTTCTTCTTTCTTGTCAGCGTACCGGCGAGCTTCGCCGATCAGCGTTGTGATGCTCACGTGGCGGTTCAACGGGCCGAACTGGGTGACCTGAGCTTGGTCTATCAGAGCGTCGGTGCGCCCCGCGACCCGGCATTGCTGTTGGTGATGGGGCTGGGTGGGCAACTGATCCACTGGCCGGACGATGTGGTCGAGGCGTTGTGTCGCCAAGGTTTTCGGGTCATTCGCTACGACAATCGCGATGTTGGCCTGTCGCGCTGGAACCAGCTGCCACCGTCGGCCAACCTGACGGTCGAGCTGCTGCGCTACAAGCTGGGTTTGCCAGTTGCCGCGCCTTATACGCTGACCGACATGGCGGGTGATGGGCTGCACCTGATGGACGCATTGGGCGTACGCCAATTCCATGTGCTGGGTGTAAGCATGGGCGGGATGATCGCCCAACACCTGGCGGCGATGGCACCGGAGCGGGTGCGTAGCCTCACACTGGTGATGTCCAGCTCTGGAGCCGCAGGCCTGCCGGCGCCGGACCCAGCACTGGTGCAGCTGTTGGCCCGGCGCAGTGCGCCAAATCGCGAAGTGGCCATCGAACAGCAGGCCGACCTGCTGGCGGCGTTAGGCAGCCCGCAAGTTCGGGACGATAGGGCCGCGTTGTTGCAACAGGCTGCGGTGGCTTATGACCGGGCGTTCAATCCTGATGGTGCCAAGCGGCAGATCATGGCGATTATTGCCGAACCGAGCCGGGTGGCACTGCTGAATGAGCTGCGTGTGCCGACCCTGGTGGTGCATGGTACGGCCGATCCGTTGTTGCCGGTGATGCATGGCGTGCACCTGGCGGCGCATATCCAGGGCAGCCAGCTGCGCTTGATACCGGGGCTGGCGCATCGCTTCCAGGAGCCGTTCAAAGATGCGCTGCTGGGGGCAGTGTTGCCTTACCTGCAGTCACATCGGCAGGACGTGACGCATATCGCCGGTCTGTGAGATACGCGTCGCCCTTTTCGCGGGTAAACCCGCTCCCACAAGCTCCGCGCCATCCTTCAGGGCGGTACTGATCTTCAGCCAAGCCCGTATTTCTTCACCTTGTCGAACAGTGTGGTCTTGGCCATGCCCAGTTCCTGGCTGGCCTGGCTGAGGTTACCACCGGTGCGCTGCAGCGCATCACTTAGCAGGTTGCGCTCGAAGGCTTCAACCGCCTCGGCGAAACCCAGCCCTTGGCTGGCAGCGCCGCTCGGGCCTTTCTTGAAGGCAGGCAGGCCCAGGGCGTAGCGTTCGGCAACGTTGCGCAGTTCACGCACGTTGCCGGGCCAGTCATGGGCCATCAGGCGCGACAAGGTCTGGCTGTCCAGCGTCGGCGCTTCGCGGTCGAAGCGCAGCGCCGACTGCTGCAGGAAGTGCTCGAACAACTGCAGGATGTCCTCGCGGCGCTCGCGCAGCGGCGGCAGCTCGAGGGTCACGACGTTCAGGCGGTAATACAAGTCGCTGCGGAACTGCCCGCTCTGGCCAAGGGCATCGAGGTCGGCCTTGGTTGCGGCGATCACCCGGCAGTCCAACGCAATGCTCTGGTTCGAGCCCAGGCGCTCCAAGGTGCGTTCCTGCAGCACCCGCAGCAGTTTGATCTGCAGGTTGATCGGCATGCTCTCGACCTCGTCGAGGAACAGCGTGCCGCCGTTGGCGTGCTCGATCTTGCCGATACGGCGTTTGCCCGCACCGGTGAACGCGTTGGCTTCGTGGCCAAAGATCTCGCTCTCGAACAAGTTTTCCGGCAGGCCTCCGCAATTCAGTGCGACGAACGGCTGACCCTGGCGGCGGCTGAAATCGTGCAGGCAACGGGCGACCAGCTCTTTGCCGGTACCGGTCTCGCCTTCGATCAGCACATTGGCCGATGTATCGGCGACGTTGGCGATCAGCTCACGCAGGTGTTCCATGGCTGGCGAGCGGCCAATGATACGGCCCTCGAGGCTGCTCTGTTCGGCCAGCTGGCGGCGCAGGGCCAGCACTTCGCGTGACAGCCCGCGCTGTTCCAGGGCGCGGCGTACCACATCGACCAGGCGCTCTGGCGAGAAGGGCTTCTCCATGAAGTCGTAGGCGCCGTTGCGCATGGCACCGACCGCCATGTCGATGTCGCCATGGCCGGTGATCAGCACCACCGGCAGGCTGCGATCGCGCGCCTTGAGGCGGTTGAGCAGTTCGAGGCCGTCGATACCCGGCAGGCGGATGTCGCTGACGACGATACCGGCGAAGTCATCACCGATGCGCTCCAGCGCCTGCTCGGCGCTGCCGACACCTTCGCAGGCGATGTCTTCCAGAGCCAGCGCCTGCTGGCAACCGAGCAGCACATGCGGGTCGTCTTCGACGATCAGGACGGTAAGAGGCGCTTGGTTCATGTGAGCTCTGCCGATTCGTTAGGGGGGGAGACCAGCGGCAGGGCGAGGACGAAGGCCGTACCGCCGCTGACAGGGTGCTCGACGTTGAGGCTGCCTTTTGCCGCTGCGGCAAGGCTCGCCGACAGGGTCAGGCCCAGGCCCAGGCCGTGTTCGCCCGGTTTGGTGGTGAAGAAAGGTTCGAACAGGTGCTTGCGTGCCTCGGCATCGATGCCGTGGCCATTGTCGCGCACCCGCAGGCGGTATTTGTCGCCCTGCAGCTCGCCTTCCAGCCACAGCTCAGGCATTGGCTGGGTGGCCATGGCATCAAGGGCGTTGCCGATCAGGTTGACCAGGATCTGCTCCAGGCGGGTCTGGTCGATGGCCAGTTGGTGGTCGTCGAACTGGCTATGCATTTTCAGGTGGCAACCACTGATGCGGTTGGCCAGCACCTGCAAGGTGGCCTCTACGGCCTTCGCCAGCGAGGCCTGGCCACGGTCGTCGCCACGCCGGGCGAACGAGCGCAGGCTGGCGGTGATGCGGCCCATGCGGTCGATCAGGTCGTTCATGGTGCGCAGGTTGGTGCTGGCGGTTTCCAGCGCGCCGCGCTCCAGGAAGCGTACAGTGTTGCCAGACAAGGTGCGCAGCGCCGCCAGCGGTTGGTTGAGCTCGTGGGCAATGCTGGTGGACATCTGCCCGATGGCTGCCAGCTTGCCGGCTTGTACCAGCTCGTCCTGGGCATGACGCAGGGTTTGCTCGGCGTGGCGACGTTCGCGGATCTGGCCCTTGAGCCGTTCGTTGCTGGCGCGCAGGTCGGCGGTGCGGTCGGCGATGCGCCTCTCCAGCTGGCTGTTGGCTTCTTCCAAGGCCTCGCGGGCGGCCAGGCGGGTGGCGATCACCTTGCGCCGCTCGTTCCAGGCGATGCCCAGAATTGCCAGCAGGGCGAATGCCACGCCGACCAGAATGCCCTGGACCATCGACTCACGGCGCAAGTCCTGTAAAGGGGTGAGCAGGGTGAAGTGCCAAGGGGTATCGACCAGGCGCCGGGTCTGTGCCAGGTAGGCCACTTCATGGGGTTTGCCGTGGGCGGTTTCGCGGTTGGCCGGGAAGGTCAGTTTCTCGACGCCATCGGCCAGCGTCTCGCGGGCCAGCGGCTGCAGCTCGTTCAGCGGCCACCAGTAATATTGCAGGCTGCGCGCCAGCCGCTCCTTGATCTGCGGCGTCAGCGGCCGCACCGATTTCAGCCGCCGGGCCGGGTCGCTGGAAAGGATGATGATGCCATTTTCGTCGCTGACGAAGGCTTCCAGGCGGGCGCGTTGCCAGCGCTCCTCCAGGGTGTCGAGGCGCACTTTGATCACCGCCACGCCAATGATCTTGCCGTGTTCTTCCAGGCCATGGGCCAGGTAGTAGCCCGCTTCGCCCGTGGTGCTGCCAATGCCGTAGAAACGGCCCGGCTCGCCGCGCACGGCAGTCTGGAAATAAGCGCGGAATGACAGGTCTTCACCGAGGAACGAGTCGGCATCGCGCCAGTTGCTGGTCGCCTGCACCCGGCCATTGGTATCGAGGACGAAGATCGCCCGGCTGCGGCTGCGGCGGTTGAGCCCTTCGAGGTATTCGTTCACGGTTTGCCGGTTGGCGCCGTCGGGGTCGGTGAGCAACAGCGACACGCTGTCTTCCAGTTCCAGCAAGCTTGGCAAGTACGTGTACTTGCTGATTTCGCTTTCGACCGTGCGCGCGTGCAGCTCCAGCTGGCGCTCGCCATTTTCGCTGAGGGTGCGGATACCGTTGCTCTCGCTGACCAGATAGCCGGCCAGGCCCAAGCCGACCATCAGCAGAATGATCAGGGGCGGCAGCAGCAATTGGCGGATCAGGCGGGATTTCACGGCAGGCTTGGCAGGGAGAAGTAGCGAGGGGTCGCATTTCATCACAGTGGCCTTGTCACGACCAGCATCCGCTGCCCGGAGGAACCCGGCGCAGCGGAAACAGTGGCCGGCTTAGTGTTGCAGGATCTTGCTGAGGAAGTGCTGGGTGCGTTGGTCGCGGGCACTCTGGTCACCGAAGAACTCTTCTTTGGTGCAGTCTTCGATGATGCTGCCCTTGTCCATGAAGATCACCCGGTTGGCGACCTTGCGCGCGAAGCCCATTTCGTGGGTCACGCACATCATGGTCATGCCTTCGTGGGCCAGTTGCACCATCACGTCCAGCACTTCACTGACCATTTCCGGGTCCAGCGCCGAGGTGGGTTCGTCAAACAGCATGACGATCGGGTCCATGGCCAGCGCGCGGGCGATCGCCACACGTTGCTGCTGGCCGCCGGAGAGCTGGCCGGGATGCTTCTTGGCGTGGGCGCTGAGGCCGACACGTTCAAGCAGGGCCAGGCCCTTCTTGGTGGCTTCCGCTTCGCTGCGGCCAAGCACCTTGCGCTGGGCGATGGTCAGGTTTTCGGTGATGGTCAGGTGCGGGAACAGCTCGAAGTGCTGGAACACCATGCCCACCCGCGAACGCAGTTTGGGCAGGTTGGTCTTCGGGTCGGCAATCGAGGTGCCATCGACCACGATGTCGCCCTTCTGGAACGGCTCCAGCGCGTTGACGCACTTGATCAGGGTGGACTTGCCCGAGCCCGACGGGCCGCACACCACCACCACTTCACCCTTCTTGACCTCGGTGCTGCAGTCGGTCAGTACCTGGAAGTCGCCGTACCACTTGTTGACGTTCTTGATGGAAATCATACGGTGATCCTTTTTTGCAGGCGCTTGACCAGCCACGAAGCGGAGAAGCTGATGAGGAAGTAGACGACCCCGGCGAAGATCAGGAACTCATGGGAGCGCCCGATGATGTCGCCGTTGGAGCGTGCCGAGTTGAGGAAGTCCACCAGGCCCACGGTGTACACCAGCGAGGTGTCCTGGAACAGGATGATGCTCTGCTGCAGCAGCAGTGGGGTCATCTTGCGGAAGGCCTGGGGCAGGATGATCAGGCGCATGGTTTGCGCGTAGTTCATGCCCAGCGCTTGCGCGGCGCCCATCTGGCCTTTGGAGATCGACTGCACGCCGGCACGCACGATTTCGCAGAAGTACGCGGCCTCGAACATCATGAAGGCGACCACGCAGGAGGTGAATGCACCCACCGGGGTGTCTTCACCGGTGATCCAGCGCAGCACGAACGGCACCGCCAGGTAGAACCAGGTGATCACCAGCAGCAGCGGGATCGAGCGGAAGTAGTTGACGTAGGCACCAGCTACACGTGAAAGCAGCTTGCTCGACGACAGGCGCATCAATGCCAGGACGGTGCCCAGCGCGATACCGCCGACAATGCCCATGACCATCAGCTGCAGGGTCATGACCATGCCATCCCACAGGGCGGGCAGGGCCGGGATGATTTCGCTGAAATCCATCTCCATTTACTTGCCTCCTACGGAAATGAGGCCCGGCACGGCGACTTTCTTCTCGACCATGCGCATGAGCAGCATCAGGCCCATGTTCAAGGTGAAGTAGATCAAGGTGGCCAGGGTGAACGCCTCGAACAGGTTGGCGGAGAACTCTGCGGTCTGCTTGGTCTGTGCCAGCAGCTCCATCAGGCCGATCAGGGACGCTACCGAGGAGTTCTTGAAGACGTTGAGGAACTCGGAGGTGAGCGGAGGAATGATGATCCGGTAGGCCTGCGGCAGCAGCACGTTGTTATAGATTTGCGGCAGGCTGAAGCCCATGGCGCGAGCGGCGGCTTCCTGGCCCTTGGGCAGCGCCTGGATACCGGTGCGCACTTGTTCGCAAACACGGGCGGCAGTGAACAGGCCCAGGCAGACGACCACGCTGATCAGTGCCGAGGTAGTCGGATTGAGGTCCTGCTTGAACCATTCCTGCAGGCCTTCGGGCAGCAGATCCGGTACCAGGAAGTACCAGATGAACAGCTGCACCAGCAGCGGCACGTTGCGGAACAGCTCCACGTAAGCGGTGGCGATCCCCGATACCAGGCGGTTCGGCACGGTACGCATGACGCCGAGGACAGAGCCCAGCAACAGCGCGATGATCCAGGCGGTGATGGCAATGGCGATGGTCCAGCCCAGACCGGTGATGTACCAGTCCAGATAGGTTTCGCTGCCCACGCCGGTGGACTTGAAGAACACGCCCCAGTCCCAGTTGTAATTCATCGGGATTTCCCCTCAGACGGTTGTTTCACGGGCACCTTCGAGCATCCAAGGGCGGCATGCGCCCTCGGATGAAAGGTTAGACACTAATGAGTGGCCTGTAGAATTGATTCGTGCGCTTGCGCACCAGGCCACTATCTGAGGATCAGGACTTCTTCTCGTCCGCGGCCTTGTCGGTCGGCTCGGCGATCAGTTTTTTCAGCTCATCGCTCATCTGGAACTGCAGGTTCAGGCCTTTAGGTGGAATAGGCTGCATGAACCACTTGTCGTAGCTCTTGTTGACCTCGCCCGACTTGAAGTAGGCGACGATGGCCTCGTCGACCGCTTTCTTGAATGCAGCGTCTTCCTTACGCACCATGCAGCCGTAGATTTCGTACGACTGAGGGGTGCCGGTGATGACCCAGTCCGCTGGCTTGCGCGCCTTGGCCATTTCACCGGCCAGCAGGGCGTCGTCCATCATGAAGGCCACGGCGCGGCCGCTTTCGAGCATGTTGAAGGCTTCACCGTGGTCCTTGGCGGAAATCACGTTCATCTTCATCTGCTTGTCGGCGTTCATCGCCTTGAGGATGCGCTCGGAGGTGGTACCGGCGGTGGTCACCACGTTCTTGCCGGCCAGGTCCGGGAAGTCTTTATAGGATGGCTGACCATCCTTGACCTTGGTCAGCAGGCGCGTGCCGACTTCGAAGATGCCCACCGAGAAGCCCACTTGCTGCTGGCGCTCGACGTTGTTGGTGGTGGAGCCGCACTCAAGGTCCACGGTGCCGTTCTGCACCAGCGGGATGCGGGTTTGCGAGGTGACGAGGTTGTACTTGACCTTGATGTCGGTGCCCAGTTGTTTTTTCAGGGCGTCGACCACGGCCAGCTGGATGTCGTGGGAGTAGCCCACGGGCTCCGGCTTGCCTGCCAGGTAGGAAAACGGAATGGAGGAGTCGCGGTGGCCCAGGGTGATGGTGCCCGAATCCTTGATCTTCTTCAGGGTGCCGGTCAGCTCTTCGGCCATGGCGGGCGAAGCGATGACTGCAGCCGCGATGGCGGCGCCCAGCAATTGACGAACGATACGCATCAAATTTTCCTCGACGTGTTTGTTTTTTTTATGGAGCCGTTGGCGGACTCTTTCGTTCAACGAATACAGCATGAAGCGATGTGCATTCGGCTTCCAAGTGTAGAGCATGAGTCGTGCCAAGCTCTGCCATTGATCATAACGGCGCGGGTTTGCTGGGGATTAACAATTTTTGAAGAATGTGTAACGGATTCTGGTGTCCGCCTTCCCGAACGCGTGCATGGTTGCTGTTCGGGAATCCGAATGGGTGTCAGGGTGCACAACACTTAAGTACCGCGTGCTGGGGCAGGAGGGGTGGTGTGCTGTCGATTTCCCATCCGAAGGCAAATCAGCATGACTGCAAATTCGACACCCCCTGATTCCATTGATGCTTTGATCGCCACTAAGCTGCCATCGTGGCTCTCGCGCAGCACCACAGAGCAGGTGACGGCACTGGGCAATGCAATGCAAAAACAGCAGGCCAGCGCCGACGCCGTCAAGGCGCTGATGGCGCCAATTCCCTCACTGGAACACTATGCGCTGCCACTGTTGGCGGCAGAACTGCGCCAGCAGTACGCAATCACCGCTGACATAAGCGGGTGTCGGCTGCGAACGGTGAAATGGGTGAGATACCCCCCACCGGTAAGGAGCTCGCCAGAGAAACGGTACCCCGAGACTTCCTCGCAGCCTTTGCTGGCCACGGCGCTGCACAATTTTACGGCCGATGATGAGCAGCCCCAGGCGTTTACCGACTTTTCCCTGCGCGTGGCTGCAGGCAGCAAACTGGACATCGACTATCCCGCTTACGTGCGGCTATGCCGGCAATTGGATCTGGGTGGCAAGTATCAGGCACTGCTGCGCAAGCAATTTGCGCTAGATGAAAACCCTGCTTCCCCACGCCGTTTGCAGGTTGATGCAGTGCTTGAAGAAGCACACCGCTCACGGTTGGAAGTGGCGGTGCGCCTGGCGGAGATGAAAAGAGAAATTGGTGCCTCGAGTTTGCGTCACATGTTGCCCATTATCTCGACGGTGCCGATCGCTCCGGCCGCCTCGCAGGTGCTTTTCTCTCGCCAGCTCTTCCTGCTGGGCAAGCGCATGCACGGTGTGGTGGTCATCGAGGTACGCCATACGACGGCGGTGACCACGCTGCGAGGGCTGATTGTCTGGATACCCGACGACCCGATCATGCCGGTACAGGAGTTCCTTTCATGGGATGAGCTCTACCACAGACTGGGCATGCGCTTTCATGACCCGGCGTACGCCAGGTTCTTCGGGCGATTCATCCGAGAGCGTGATCGCACCGCTTTCTACGCCAACCTGAACGCACTGCTAGCGTCCAGCGACCGCACTGCAGCGCTGGCGTTGGACGGTCGCAACTTCGCGCTTGACCGCCCACTGTTCGCTTACCTGCGTAACCAGCAGATTGAAAAGATCCTCGATGACGCCCGAGTGCTCGCAGTGCCTACTGGTGACGAAGACGCCAGTGCCCGAGCCAGCCGCTTGCAGGGATATGAGGATCTCGGCCTGAATTTGCTCAACCTGGCAGGGTTGTTTGTGCCGGTTTTGGGTGAGGTCATGCTTGGGGTTGCGGCATTGCAGGTCGCCGATGAGCTGTACGAAGGGTATCAGGACTGGCAACTGGGTGATCGTCAGGCTGCGCTCGGCCATTTGTTCGGTGTTGCTGAGAATGTGGCAGCCAGTGTGGCGGTGGGCGTAGGCGGCGCAGCAGCTGGGCGACTACTCAAGCGGGTTCCTTTCGTTGATGAACTGCTACCAATTCGTACAGATGCCGGCGGTTTGAAGTTGACTGGAAGCCTGAATGCCTATCGCGTGGCCGATAAATCACAGGTCATCGGCAGCAGTATGCTGCATGAAGACCAATGGCAGTTCCGCTTGCACGGCGGCAGCTACCTGGTGACCAGCGTCGAAGGCGACGAGCACCTGCGCATCAAGCACCCCGTACGCGATCACGCCTATCGGCCCGTTCTGGAGCACAACGGTGCCAGAGACTGGCGCCCCGCGCTGGTGTGCCCTCAAGAATGGACAGGCTCGGCAGACTTGCTGCGCCGTCTTGGCTTCAGCCTTGCCGACCTGAGCGATGAACAGGCGCACGCCATTCTGGAGTGCACTGGGTTCGATGATGCCCAACTGCGCCATCTGCATGCGCAGAACGTCCCCGCGCCGGCGAGGATTCTGGATGCAGTCGAGCGCTACCGATTGCACGAGCGTTACCCGCAATTGCGCGGGCGTGCGTTCGAAGACCAGTTGCTTCTGCTCGATACCGAAAGGCAGCCCTCCGACATTGTGCTTCAGCGGGATTTCCCAGGGCTGACCCTGAGAGGGGCGCAGGAAGTCGTGCAGCAGTCAGGCAGTGATCAGGTCGAGCTGATGGTTGCCACCCAGCGTGTACCGTTGGCGCTCGCTGAACGAGCGCGCTGGTTCCTCCGTGACAGTCGTATCGATCGTGCCTGTTCCGGGCTGCGCCAGGCGCGGGCACTGGGTGATGACAGCGAAAAATTGATGGTAGGCCTGCTCGACGAGCTGGCGCCTTGGGGAGAATTACGGCGCATCGAATTGCGTCATGCAGGCCTGGAAGGGCAGCTGATCGCGCAGGCCGGTCACGACGTCGCCGCCCAAACCATGTGTATTGTCCGGGGTGAAACTGGCTATCAGGTCTTCAACGGTGAGAGTGTTGCACTGATTGGCTCATCAGTGACCGATACCCTGCAGCAGGCACTGCTGCTAAGCCTGGATGATGCACAGAGGGCGCAGCTTGGCAATACGCAGCTCAGTGCGCAGGGCTTGGGCGACTTGCTGGCCAAGGCGGCGAGTGGTCAGCGCGAGCGTGTTGCACGACTTATCGGCCAGGCCCCGATTGGCGCCGGCGTGCGTCCGCCCATCCGGTTCGGGGATGGGCGCATCGGTTATCCGCTCAGCGGCAGGGGTGAAAGTTCGGGGCAAGCAAGCCGACGTGGTATCCGTCAGATCTTTCCAACGCTCGATGACCCCCAGCTGCGAGACTACATGTTGCAGTTGATCGGCTTGAATATTGGCCCCTGGGCGCATTACAGGCAGTTGCATGGGCACCTGAACAACCTGCGTGCGCTATTGCGTAACTGGCAGCGTGATACGTCCAACCTACTGGAGATACTCAGGCGGCAACGAGTTGCCAACACCCTGCGCCGTTGCTGGCGCCGCAAGATCGGAAGGCGAGAGTCAGGTGGCTATGCCCTGGAAATCCGCGGCGAGCGAGTCGGTTCTCTACCAGCCTTGCCGGAGGGTCTGGACTTCGGGCATGTGACGCACTTGACCCTGCGTGACATGGCGTTGGCTGGGCTTGAAGAGGACTTTCTCACGCGTTTCCCGAATGTGCGGGAGTTGGACCTTCGTGATAATCGCCTGACCAACATACCCCCCGGTATCGAGCAAATGACAGCGCTGAGGCGGGTGTACCTGGGTAACAATCGGATCTTCATGACGGGAGCGGATAACCGTCGGCTGTTGGCGCTGACCTCGCTACGGCAATTGGACCTGAGTGGAAACCTGCTGGGCACGGCGCCAGACCTCAGGCAGCTGGTGCACTTGCGTGATGTGGACTTGCGTTCGACCGGCCTGATCCAGTGGCCCGAACGGCCTCTGCAGGTCCCGTGGCGAGCGTTTACGGACCTGCGGGAGAACAGGATTCGGCAGCTCAATCAGGAAAACCTTTCCCTGCGACGTGCGCTCACGCGTATTTCACTGCATGACAACCCGCTGGATGAGGCCAGTGAATCGTATATCAGCGAGGCCTCCAGTTCCGCTGCCGGGTCGAGCACAGGGAGCGGCCACATGGTTTCTTTCCGTCATCAGCTGGTTCAGGAAGCTGAGCGCGAGCGCTGGTTGGCTGGCTTGACGGGCGAGCTGCGCATGCGCCGTGAGGCACAATGGCTAAGTTTGGTCGCCGACCCCAGTTCGAGCAGCTTCTTTCGTTTCATTCGCGACTTTGCCCTTAACGAGGACTTCTCACGGCATCCCAACTATTACCGGGCGCGGATCTGGCAAATCATCAATGCCTGCGTCGAGAACAGTGAAGTCCGCGAGCAGTTGTTCATCGTGGCCGGCGGCAGACGCACCTGTGAAGACCGCCTCTTGTGGGTGCTCAGTGAGATGGAGACGCGGGTGCTTATCCATCAGCAAGGCGCTGGCCGCGGTCTGGTGCGCACTGAAGCAGAGCTGTTGGACGTGGGGCGTTCGCTGTTTCGGCAGGCCGAGGTAGATCGCATCGCCGCGCGCAGGGTCGAAATGCTTCGGGCAAACGGTCGTGATGTCGACGAAATTGAAGTTTACCTGGCTTACCGTTACAGGCTGGCAACGTCGTTACGCTTGCCGGGGCAGCCCACGAGCATGCATTACGAAAACTTCAGTGGCCTGACGGCGAACGACTTCGAGCTTGCCAGGGGCGAGGTATTGCTGGCGGAGAACAACGAAACGCTGACGCTGGCGCTGGCTGACCAAGAGTTTTGGCAGGAATACTTGCACAGCACTTACGAAGCGCGCTTCACCGCCTTGGCCGATAGATGCTACGCACCCTTGCAGGAAGCCGAGGAGCGTGTTCAACAAGGTGAAATGCAGGAGCAGGCCTATGAAACGCTCTGCAGGCAGCAAATGGATACCTATCATGCTCAGGAGCGTGAGTTGATTGTGCAGCTATCTCGGGAGGCTTACGAGCGTTGGCCGATATGAGGTGACCTGACCCTGCTTCTATTGATTCGAGGGCGCCTTGCGGTGGCGCCCTGCGTTTCAAGTATCAGGCAGCTTGTACGCCTGCACGGGCTTGCTGGGTAGCTTGCAGATAGGTGTTCAATGCCTGTTGTTCTGCTTCGGAAGTGAACAGCCCCAGTTTGGTCCGGCGCCACAGGATGTCATCTGCCGTGATCGACCACTCCTGATCGCGCAAGTACTCCACCTCGCGCCCGAACAGGCCACCGCCGATGGCCTGGCCCAGGTCTTCCGGCCCTTGAACACCTTCCAGCAGGCGCCATACGCGGCTGCCATAGGTCACGGCCCAGCGTTTGGCGATGTCCACCGGCAGCCAGCCATTCTTGGCCAGAATGGCGTCGGTCAGCGCTTGTGCGGTGGTCATGTTTTCACCGCCCGGCAGCGGAGCATCCGCGGTCCAGCTGCCGCGCATCTGGGTGAAGAATGGCTTGAGCTCGCCCATGGCCGATTCAGCCAGTTTGCGGTAGGTGGTGAGCTTGCCGCCAAATACCGACAGCAATGGTGCCTGGCCTTCACCGGCCGACAGCGCCAGGGTGTAGTCGCGGGTCACAGCCGAAGGGTTGTCCGATTCGTCATTGCACAGCGGGCGAACGCCGGAGTAGGTGTGCAGGATGTCGGTGCGGCTGAGCTGATGGTTGAAGTGCTGGTTGACTACCTTGAGCAGGTAATCGGTTTCGCCTTCGGTGATTTTTACCTGCGCCGGGTCGCCGCTGTATTCACGGTCGGTGGTGCCGATCAGGGTGAAACGCTCCAGATACGGGATGCAGAAGACGATGCGCTGGTCTTCGTTCTGCAGGATATAGGCGTGCTCACCTTCATACAGGCGCGGGACGATGATGTGGCTGCCCTGGATCAGGCGGATGCCATACGGCGCGTCCAGCTTGAGGTCATCCTTGATGAAGCTGGCCACCCAGGGGCCGGCAGCATTGACCAGCGCGCGGGCACGAATCGTCTGCAGGCGACCGTCGGCATGCTGCAGCTCGACCTGCCACACGCCATCGACGCGCTCGGCACGCAGGCAGCGGGTGCGGGTGACGATATCTGCACCGTTTTCGCGCGCTGCCATGGCATTGAGCACCACCAGCCGTGCGTCGTCCACGGCGCAGTCAGCATATTCGAACCCACGGGTGATGGCCGGCTTGAGCGGGTAGCCCGGGCCGAAGCTCAGGCTGCGCGAGGCCCCCAGGCGCTTGCGCTTGCCCAGGTGGTCGTAAAGGAACAGGCCGGCGCGGATCATCCAGGCCGGGCGCAGGTGCGGGCGGTGAGGCAGTACAAAACGCATCGGTTTGACGATGTGCGGTGCCTTGGCCAGCAGCACCTCGCGTTCGGCCAGCGCCTCACGCACCAGGCGGAATTCATAGTGCTCCAGGTAGCGCAGGCCACCGTGGATCAACTTGCTGCTGGCCGAGGAGGTGTGTTGGGCCAGGTCGTCCTTTTCGCAGAGGAAGACTTTCAGGCCACGGCCGGCGGCGTCGGCAGCAATGCCCACGCCATTGATGCCACCGCCGATCACGGCGAGGTCATAGCAGTCGGCGAGCGGTGGCTGGGACGAAACGGGCTGGGACACGGGCAAGGCCTCCTGGGGCTGTTCACATCGAATATGAACATTGATGTTCGTTTCCGAAAATACTAGCGCAACAGAAAGCCGGTCGCCAGTCAGTCTTTATAGAAAATACTGATCAGATGACAATAAAGTGAACAAATTCGAAAATGGCGGGCCGTTTCAACGGCCCGCTTGCGGCTCAAACCACGTCAAGGCGGATCTTGTACTGGTTGAGCAATTGATGCAGGGCGGGCGTGGGCGGTTGGTCGGTCACCAGGCAGTCGACCAGGCTGATCGAACCCAGTCGCACCATGGCATTGCGCCCGAACTTGCTGGAGTCAGCCGCCAGAATGACCTGGCGCGCGTTGGCAATGATTGCCTGGGATACCCGCACCTCCTGGTAGTCGAAGTCCAGCAGGCTGCCATCTTCATCAATGCCGCTAATGCCCACCAGGGCGAAGTCGACCTTGAATTGGCTGATGAAATCGACACTGGCCTGGCCGACCACACCGCCATCACGGCGCACCGTGCCACCGGCCACCAACACTTCGAAATCATCCTTGGCCGCCAGGATAGAGGCTACGTGCAGGTTGTTGGTGATGACCTTCAGGTGGCTGTGGTTGAGCAGTGCGCGGGCGATGGACTCGGTAGTCGTACCGATGTTGATGAACAGCGAGGCATGGTCGGGAATCTGCCGGGCAACGGCGTCGGCGATGCGCTGCTTTTCGTCGCGCATCTGGTCGGCGCGCATGGCGTAGGCGGTGTTCTCGACGCTCGAATCGTAGGCCGCGCCGCCATGGTAGCGACGGAGCAGGTTGAGCTCGGCGAGCTGGTTGATGTCGCGACGGATGGTTTGTGGGGTGACAATGAACAACTGCGCCATTTCTTCGATGCTGACGTAGCCGCGTTCGCGCACCAGCTCGAGGATTTGTTGTTGGCGTGGGGGCAGATTCATGGGCGGTCCTTATGGGCTGCCGGACAAATTCTGCAATGATGCCGTAGGAAGCGGATGACGGCCAGTAGACTATTGGGGCCGCCATGCGGCCCATCGCCGGCAAGCCGGCTCCCCCTCGACCGCATCGGCTTCAAGCCCCATGCTGTTAATGTGGGAGCCGGCTTGCCGGCGATGGGCTGCCCAGCAGCCCTGACGCTTGATCAGGCCTCGTGATCTTCCCAGTCACGGGTACGGTCGACGGCTTTGCGCCAGCCGCGGTAAAGCTTCTCTTTCTGCGTTTCGTCCAGCTGCGGGCTGAATTCGCGCTCGATGATCGCCTTGTCACGCAGTTCGTCCAGGCCACTCCAGAAGCCACAGGCCAGGCCCGCCAGGTAGGCAGCGCCAAGTGCCGTGGTTTCGCGCATTTGCGGGCGCTCGACGCAGGTGCCGAGGATGTCGGCCTGGAACTGCATGAGGAAGTTGTTGGCCACTGCGCCACCGTCAACGCGCAATTCGGACAGGCGTTGGCCGCAGTCCTGTTGCATGGCGTCGAGCACGTCGCGGGTCTGGTAGGCAATCGACTCCAATGCGGCGCGGATGATGTGGTCGACTTTTACCCCGCGGGTCAGGCCGAACAGCGCGCCGCGAGCGTATGGGTCCCAGTAGGGGGCGCCGAGGCCGGTGAAGGCGGGCACCAGGTAGACGCCGTTGCTGTCCTTGACCTTGCTGGCGAAGTACTCGGTGTCGAGGGCGTCGTTGACGATCTTCAGTTCGTCGCGCAGCCATTGCACCGTGGAGCCACCGTTGAACACCGCGCCTTCCAGTGCATAGGCCACTTCACCACGCGGGCCGCAGGCGATGGTGGTGAGCAGGCCGTGGGAAGACTTGACCGCTTTGTCGCCGGTGTTCATCAGCAGGAAGCAGCCGGTGCCATAGGTGTTCTTGGCCTGGCCGGGCTCCACGCACATCTGGCCAAACAGCGCAGACTGCTGGTCACCGGCGATACCGGCGATGGCGATGCCGCTCTTGGTGTGGCCATAGACCTCGGAAGAAGGGCGCACTTCGGGCAGCATCTGGCGTGGGATGCCGAGAATTTCCAGCAGCTTGTCGTCCCACTGCAGGCTGTGGATGTTGAACATCAGCGTGCGCGAGGCGTTGGTGTAGTCGGTGACATGCACCTTGCCGCCGGAGAACTTCCAGATCAGCCAGGTATCGACAGTGCCGAACAGCAGTTCGCCGCGTTCGGCGCGCTCACGGGCGCCTTCGACGTTGTCGAGGATCCACTTGAGCTTGGTGCCGGAGAAGTACGGGTCGGTAACCAGGCCGGTGGCTTCGCGGATGTACTCTTCGTGCCCGTCGCGCTTGAGTTGCGCGCAGATCTCAGTACTGCGACGGCACTGCCAGACGACAGCGTTATACACCGGGCGGCCAGTCTCTTTGTCCCACACCACGGTGGTTTCACGCTGGTTGGTGATACCGATTGCTGCGACTTGCGCATGGCTGATGCCGGCCTGTGCGAGCGCCTCGACCATGGTCGCGCTCTGCGTGGCGAAGATCTCCATCGGGTCGTGCTCGACCCAGCCCGCTTGCGGATAATGCTGGGCGAATTCGCGCTGCGAGGTGCCGACCACATTGGCGTCGCGGTCGAAAATGATAGCCCGCGAACTGGTGGTGCCCTGGTCCAGGGCGATGATGTAGTTCTTATCCTGGGTGTCTGTCATGGTCGTAGGCCTTGCAAAAAGAGGGGGTCAGGACGCAAGCATCAGTTGGCTTGAGTATCGCCCTGGCGATTGTCGTTTGTCTCAAGGTTCGCGCTTTGCGCCACTGGCAGGTTGCGGGCAATCAGGCCGCGATACGTCGCGGCGCCCAGGCAAGCGCCAAGTATTGGTGCGAACACCGGAACCAGGAAGTAAGGAATGTCCCGACCGCCAGTGAAGGCGATTTCGCCCCAGCCGGCCAGGAAGGTCATCAATTTGGGCCCGAAATCGCGGGCTGGGTTCATCGCAAAGCCGGTCAGCGGGCCCATGGCGCTGCCGATCACGGCAATCAACAGGCCGATCAGCAGCGGTGCCATGGCACCCCGGGGCAGGCCGTTGTTGTCGTCGGTCAGGGCCATGATCACTGCCATCAGGATCGCGGTGATCACCACTTCGACCAGGAAGGCCTGGCCGGTGGAAAGTGAAGGGTGCGGATAGGTAGAGAACACCGAGGCCAGTTCCAGGCTTTCGGTGCTGCCGCGCAGCATGGCGTGGGCTTGTTCGAAATCGAAGAACAGGCTGCTGTACAAGGTGTACACCAGCGCCGCGCCGCAGAATGCGCCGCAGACCTGGGCCAGCATGTAGAACGGCAGTTTGCGCTTGTCGAAGCCGGCGAACAGGGTCAGCGCGATGCTGACGGCCGGGTTCAGGTGCGCACCGGAAATACCGGCGGTGAGGTAGATCGCCATGCTCACGCCGACACCCCAGATGATGCTGATTTCCCACAGCCCAAAGCTGGCGCCCGCGACCTTGAGCGCGGCGACGCAACCGGTACCGAAGAAAATGAGTAGCGCCGTGCCGAGGAACTCGGCCAGGCATTGGCTGGACAGCGTGGGTTCGCGTAGAGCAGTCGTCATGTATGACCTCGTGTTTTTTTTGTTGTGAGGCGCTTGGCGCTCGACAGCAAAGCCCTGAGTCGATCCCCATTGACCTCGGGCATATGTAGGAATGCACCTTATAAGTGCACCGCTTATTCAGAAACGAAAAAATATAGACAAGAAACGCTTATGTCAAAGGTCGAAAGTGAACGGTCAGTCACGATCTGGACGGCCATTACACCCTTGAATCCCCGAGTTAGACGGGCGCGTGGGGCCCTAACTGGCTGGGATGTGGGAATTGTCCTAAAGTAGCCGCCGATCTGTACCAGACCGGAGCATTGAATGACCCCCGCCCTCGACCTGTTGAAAAAAGCCCGCGCCGAGCACCGTGTGCACAGTTATGAACATGACCCCAAATCGGCATCGTATGGGCTGGAGGCGGCGGAGAAGCTTGGGCTCGATCCGCAGCAAGTGTTCAAGACCTTGCTGGCGAGCAGCGAGAAAGGGGAGTTGCTGGTGGCAGTGGTACCCGTGGTGGGCACGCTGGACCTCAAGGCGCTGGCGCATGCTGCCGGCGTAAAAAAGTGCGAGATGGCCGACCCTGCGGCCGCGCAGCGGGCCACGGGTTATCTGGTGGGTGGGATCAGCCCGCTGGGGCAGAAGAAGCGCCTGCGCACCTTCATCGATGATTCGGCGCAAAACTTTGCAACCATCCATGTCAGTGCCGGGCGAAGAGGCTTGGAAGTGGAGTTGGCGGCAGCCGTATTGGCCGAACATACCCAAGGCAAGTTTGCCGGAATCGGCCGGGGCTGATTCACAGGGGGCGGCTGCGCAGCCCATCGCCGGCAAGCCGGCTCCCACAAAGATTGCGTTTTGTCAGGAAGACCACTGTGCCTGTGGGAGTCGGCTTGCCGGCGATGGGCCGCGCAAGCGGCCCCAGCTGTACCATCAGGTTGCCGAGCTGTACCGACGAACCCCATTCTCTTGCCGCGGTAGCTGCGCCGCAACACTGCCAGGTACCGGGAACAGCACCAGGTGGTCAGCCTTCACCGCAATGCCGACGTCTTCGCCGACCTGATGATCGATATGGCTGGGGAAGATGGCTTCGAGCTGGCTGCCGGTTGGCAACTGCAGGCGGTACAGTGTCGATGCGCCCAGGAAGCTCTTGCCGACGATGTTCGCCCGCAATGCGCTGTCTGCGGCATGCACGATATCGTCAGGGCGCAACAGCACATCCACCGAGCTGCCCGGTGCCATGATGTAGGCGCGGTCACCGCGTAGCTCGCCGAGTTCGGTATTGACTGCTTCGTGGCTGCTCATCTGGCCGCGGATGAAGTAACCCTGGCCAATGAAGCTCGCGACGAAGGGCGTTTGCGGCTCGTGGTAAAGGTTGTAGGGCGTATCCCACTGCTCCAGGCGGCCTTCCTTGAACACGCCCACATGGTCGCTGACCGCGAAGGCTTCTTCCTGGTCATGGGTGACCAGGATCGCGCTGGTGCCACGGCTTTTGAGGATGTCGCGGACCTCATGGCTGAGGCGCCGGCGCAGTTCCACATCAAGGTTGGAGAACGGCTCGTCGAGCAGCAGCAACTGCGGCTCGGGGGCCAGCGCCCGGGCCAGGGCGACGCGCTGCTGCTGGCCGCCGGACAGCTCGTGCGGGTAACGCCCGCCCAGGCCGCCGAGCTTGACCAGCTCGAGCATCTCTTCGACCACTTGCGCCTGGCGAGGGTGCTTGGCGATGCCGAAGGCGATGTTGTGCGCCACGGTCAGGTGCGGAAACAGAGCGTAGTCCTGGAACACCATGCCGATCCGGCGCTTCTCCGGGGACAGGGTGAAGCCGGCGCGGGAAATGACTTCGCCGGCCAGCTGGATCTCACCCTCGTGCACCGGCTCGAAGCCGGCGATGGCACGCAGGGTGGTGGTCTTGCCGCAACCCGACGAGCCCAGCAGGCAACCGATGTCGCCGGCGTTCAGGTGCAGGTTGAGGTTCTGGACGATGCGCTGGTCGCCGTAGCCGCAGGCGAGGTCGCGCAGGTTGAGCAGTAGGGGTTGACTCATGCGTGGTGGTAAGCCGGTTCGACAAGGAATTCGAGAAGGGCCTTCTGTGCATGCAGGCGGTTTTCAGCCTGGTCCCAGGCGACCGAACGAGGGTCGTCGAGCAGGTCATGGCTGATTTCCTCGCCGCGATGGGCGGGCAGGCAGTGCATGAACAGGGCGTCGGGTGCCGCCAGGTCGAGCAGGGCGCGGGTGACCTGGTAAGGCGCGAAATGCGCCAGGCGACGTGCAGTTTCCTCCTCTTGACCCATGGAAGTCCAGACGTCGGTGGTCACCAGGTGCGCACCGCGTACGGCTTCGCGCGGGTCACGGATGATCTGCACACGATCACCGCCCAGTGCCATGAAGCGTGGATCGGGGTCGTAGCCTTCCGGGCAGGCGATGCGCAGCTGGAAGTCGAACTGGCGGGCGGCTTCGATGTACGAGTTGCACATGTTGAAACCATCGCCGATCCAGGCCACGGTCTTGCCCTGGATCGAGCCGCGGTGTTCATGGAAGGTTTGCATGTCGGCCAGCAATTGGCACGGGTGCGACTCGTCGGACAGGCCGTTGATCAGCGGCACGCGCGAGTTGGCGGCAAATTCGGTGAGGGTGCTGTGGGCGTGGGTACGGATCATCACGGCATCGACCATGCTCGACAGCACGATGGCGCTGTCGCTGATCGGTTCGCCACGGCCCAGCTGGGTGTCGCGCGGGGACAGGAAAATAGCCTGGCCACCGAGCTGGATCATGCCGGCTTCGAACGACACCCGGGTGCGGGTCGAGGATTTTTCGAAAATCATGCCCAGTACGCGGTTCTTCAGGGGCTCGAACAGCACGCCGCGCTTGCGCAGGTCCTTCAGCTCGATGCCTCGGCGGATCACCCCGAGTAATTCGTCGGTGGTGAAATCCAGCAGGGAGAGAAAGTGCCTAGCGCTCATGATTGACTACCTTATCTGCAACGGTATGCAGGTCGACCGTATGGTTTTTTTTGACAACGGGAGTGACCTGCGGCGTAAGCCGCACGGGGCGGACGAAATAGGGAAAGGCGCAATACTATAATTAAATGTCGCCTAAAACCAAGAGGGGAAACAGTGGCTCTGTTGCAAAGGGTGTCATTACCCCTTGAGCCTGCACTGTTTTTTATTTGCTACAGGTGGTTGTACACGGCTTGCTGGCGATTTGGCAAATGGCTGTCGCAAATCGTGCGCCTGATGTCGGGCAATTCACGCCGCGAAGCGCGCTGGCAGGGGGCAAGGGCAGGGCGCATAGTCGGTGTTCGACAACAACAACGCAGAGGCGGCCATGACCAAGACCCTGCATCACCGTGCCTGTCACCTGTGTGAAGCGATTTGCGGGCTGAACATTGAAGTCAGCCATGAAGACGACGGGCGCGCGCGCATCAGCTCGATCAAGGGCGACCCGCAAGACCCGTTCAGCCGCGGCCACATCTGCCCCAAGGCGGTGGCGCTGCAGGATATCCAGGATGACCCTGATCGCCTGCGCCAGCCCCATCGGCGGGTTGGCACGCAATGGCAGGCCATCAGTTGGGAGGAGGCCTTTGCCCTGGCCGCCGAAAGGTTGTGGTCGATTCAAGAAGCCCATGGTCGCAACGCGGTGGCTGTCTATCAGGGCAACCCCAGCGTGCACAATTACGGCTTGATGACCCACAGCAATTACTTCCTGGGCCTGCTCAAGACCCGCAACCGCTTCTCTGCCACCTCGGTGGACCAGCTTCCCCAGCACCTGACCAGCTACCTGATGTACGGCCACGGGCTGTTGTTGCCGATCCCGGACATCGATCACACTGATTTCATGCTGATCCTCGGCGGCAACCCGTTGGCCTCCAATGGCAGCATCATGACCGTGCCGGATGTGGAAAAACGCCTCAAAGCCCTCAAGGCACGGGGTGGGCAATTGGTCGTGGTGGACCCGCGGCGCAGCGAGACGGCGGCCATGGCGGACCGTCATCTGTTCATTCGCCCGGGTGGCGATGCCGCCTTGTTGTGCGGCCTGCTCAATACCTTGTTCGACGAGGGCCTGGCGCGTGGCTCGCACCTGCCGATCAATGGGCTGCAGCACGTTCAGGCGGCGATCGCACCCTTCAGCGCCGAGGCTATGAGCGCGCTGTGTGGCATCGACGCTGCCAGCATTCGCCAGTTGGCGCGCGATTTTGCCGCCGCCGACAAGGCCGTCTGCTATGGCCGCATGGGCGTTTCGACCCAGGCCTTCGGCACCTTGTGCCATTGGCTGGTGCAAGTGATCAACCTGGTCACCGGCAACCTCGACCGCGAAGGCGGTGCGTTGTGCACTGAACCTGCCGTTGACCTGGTGGCGAGCACTTCGGGTGGCCATTTCAATGCCTGGCAGAGCCGGGTTTCAGGTTTGCCCGAGTACGGTGGCGAACTGCCTGTGGCCGCCCTGGCCGAAGAGATGCTGACGCCTGGCGAAGGGCAGGTGCGGGCCCTGGTGACCGTTGCCGGTAACCCGGTGCTCTCCACGCCCAATGGCCGGCAGCTGGACGCGGCGCTGCAAGGGCTGGACTTTATGCTCAGCATCGATTTGTACATCAACGAGACGACCCGCCACGCCGACCTGATCCTGCCCTCTACTTCGGCGCTGGAAAACGACCACTACGACACTACCTTCAACCTGCTGGCCGTGCGCAATGTCACCCGCTTCAATCGGGCGATCCTGGCCAAGCCGCCAGGTGCCTTGCATGACTGGGAGATCTTCGTCGGCCTGGCGCAAGCCTTCGCCCAGCGCGCAGAGCAGGCGCTCAAGCCGACCCTTGCACCGGCGCAGATGATCGACCTGGCGTTGCGTAAAGGACGCTATGGCGACGCGAGTGAATGGAAACTCTCGCTGGGTACGCTTGATGAGCATCCCCATGGCCTCGACCTTGGCCCGCTACGGGCCAATATGGCCGCACGGCTTGCCACTGCCAGCCAGGCCATCGAGGTGGCGCCGCAGGCTGTGCTGGATGACCTGCACCGGCTGTTACAGCAACCCGCGCCGACACCGGGCGAACTGTTGCTGATCGGCCGACGGCATGTGCGCAGCAACAATTCCTGGATGCATAACTTCCATCGTCTGGTGAAGGGCAAACCACGTCATCAGTTGCTGATGCACCCGCAGGACATGGACGTGCGGCAATTGGAAGACGGTCAACGGGTACGTATCAGCTCGCGTACCGGTACCCTCGAGGTGGAGGTCCAGGTTTGCGAGGACATGATGCCTGGCGTGGTCAGCCTGCCGCATGGTTTCGGCCATGGACGCCAGGGCGTGCACATGCAGGTCGCTCAGGCGCAGCCTGGCATCAGTGCCAATGACCTGACCGATGAGCGCCTGCGTGATGCCGTTTCGGGTAACGCAGCACTCAATGGCGTGCCCGTGCACGTGGAGGCCGCCTGAGCATTGGCAAGGCCGAGCACGCCGCTTGGGTTTCCGATACAATGCGTCACCGTGCCGACGACCGTGTCGGAAAGTTCAGCCGAGGTGCTACATGGATATCATCGAAACCATCAAAGAGCAGATTGCCAACAACACCATTCTGCTTTACATGAAAGGCTCGCCGAATGCCCCGCAGTGTGGCTTCTCGTCTCGTGCCTCGCAGGCCGTCATGCAGTGCGGCGAGAAGTTCGCCTACGTCGACATCCTGCAGAACCCGGAAATCCGCGCCAACCTGCCCAAGTACGCCAACTGGCCGACCTTCCCGCAGCTGTGGGTCGCCGGTGAACTGGTCGGCGGTAGCGACATCGTTCTCGAGATGTTCGAGAAGGGTGAACTGCAGACGCTGATCAAAGAAGCCGCCGCCAAGGCCAAAGCTTCCGAAGCCTGACCACCCGGCAGGCATAAAAAAAACCCGCTCCAGGCGGGTTTTTTCATGGGCGGGAAAATTACTCTTCGCCCATCTGCGACTGCAGGTAGTTCTCGATGGTGATCTTGTCGATCAGGCTCAATTGAGTTTCCAGCCAGTCGATGTGCTCTTCCTCGGATTCGAGGATGTCTTCGAGCATTTCACGCGAGCCGAAGTCGCCAACGGTTTCGCAGTGAGCGATCGCGGCTTTCAGGTCGACCAGGCCTTTTTGCTCAAGCTTCAGGTCACACTCGAGCATTTCCTTGGTGTGCTCGCCGATCAGCAGCTTGCCAAGGTCCTGAACGTTGGGAATGCCTTCGAGGAAGAGAATACGCTTGATCAGTTTGTCAGCGTGTTTCATCTCGTCGATGGATTCTTTGTACTCGTGCTTGCCGAGCTTGTTCAGGCCCCAATCTTCGTACATGCGGGCGTGCAGGAAGTACTGGTTGATCGCGACCAGCTCGTTTCCGAGGATCTTGTTGAGATGCTGGATGACGCTTACGTCGCCTTTCATTGCGGGTTCCTGCCCTGTAGAAGTGTGCCAATACAGAGAAGTCTGAGCCTGATACTTAGGGCTGTCAAACCTAAGTTCTTGAATAATAAGTGAAAATTAATAGGAATAAGAATGTTTGTGAACCGCGTTGGAGCGCTAACTTATTGAATTCTGGGCATAAAAAAACCGGACACCAGGTCCGGTTCTTCAAATTCGGCACTATCAAGCGGCAGTAAATTCTACCGGATAGGGCAGGGCGGCTTGCTGGCTCACCTGAAGCTTGGTGAGCGTCTCGCGCACCACCTCCTTGGCCAGGCAGGCGCATTTACCACATTGGCTGGCGACATTGGTCGCGGCACGGACTTCCTTGTAACTGCAGCATCCTTCATAGATCGCATCGCGGATCTGTCCGTCGGTGACGCCGACACAAAGACACACATACATAAGGGCTGACCATCGCTGGTTGAGTCGATGGTTGGAGAGTAATGGTAATGAGAATGCTTGTCAAAACACTTCGTCGGGACGCCCGTGCTTGAGCGACCGGTGGTTGGATTCGGCCTGTCATGAGAAGCCGTGTATGATGGTCGGCCTTTGTTGGATGTCGGGCAAGCCCGCTTGGCCCGGCAAACGGTTTTTCACCCTCATCAGGAGATTACAATGAGCGTACTCGTTGGCAAACAAGCCCCCGACTTCACCGTTCCGGCTGTGCTGGGCAACGGCGAAATCGTCGACAGCTTCAACCTGGCCTCGGCCATCAAGGGCAAGTACGGCCTGGTGTTCTTCTACCCACTGGACTTCACCTTCGTCTGCCCGTCCGAGCTGATCGCTCTGGACAACCGCATCCCTGACTTCCAGGCGCGCAACGTTGAAGTGATCGGCGTGTCGATCGACTCGCACTTCACCCACAACGCCTGGCGTAACACCCCGGTCAACAACGGCGGTATCGGCCAGGTCAAGTACACCCTGGCGGCCGACATCACCCACGAAATCTGCAAAGCCTACGACGTCGAGTCCGAAGGCGGCGTGGCCTTCCGTGGCGCCTTCCTGATCGACACCAACGGTGTTGTTCGTTCGCAGATCGTCAACGACCTGCCACTGGGCCGTAACATGGACGAGCTGCTGCGCCTGGTCGATGCCCTGCAATTCCACGAAGAGCACGGCGAAGTCTGCCCGGCCAACTGGAAAAAAGGCGACAAAGGCATGAACGCTTCGCCAGAAGGCGTTGCTGCTTACCTGAGCGAGAACGCTGGCAAGCTGTAATTGCCAAGCGCATAAAAAAACCGGCCTTCGTGGCCGGTTTTTTTATGGCTGCCTGAAAGGGCCGCAAAGCGGCCCCTCGCGATCAACTCAGTCGTTGAAGTCGCGCCAGCCGCCCATTTCCTTCCAGCGGTTGACGATGCCGCAGAACAGCTCGGCCGTCTTCTCGGTGTCGTAACGCGCCGAATGCGCCTCACGGCCATCGAAGTCGATGTCGGCGCTCTGGCAGGCCCGCGCCAGCACGGTCTGGCCATACGCCAGGCCAGCCAGGGTGGCGGTGTCGAAGCTGGAGAACGGGTGGAACGGGTTGCGCTTCAGATCGTTGCGCGTTACCGCGGCGTTGAGGAAGCCAAGGTCGAAGCTGCTGTTGTGGCCGACCAGGATCGCCCGTTTGCAGCCATTGGCCTTTAGTGCCTTGCGCACGCCACGGAAGATGTCGGTCAGCGCGCTTTCCTCGCTAACGGCCATGCGCAGCGGGTGGTCCAGCTTGATGCCGGTGAACTCCAGCGCGGCAGCCTCGATATTGGCGCCTTCGAACGGTTCGACACGGTAGAAGTAGGTGTGCTCCGGGAACAGGAACCCCTTTTCGTCCATGCCGATGGTCACGGCGGCGATCTCAAGCAGGGCGTCGGTGGCGCTGTTGAAACCGCCAGTCTCGACATCAATCACTACTGGGAGGTAACCGCGAAAGCGCTCAGCCATCGGGTGACGCGAGCCGCTGCCGGCCTGGCCGTCCTGGTCGTCTTCGTAGAGGTCTTCGCTCACGCGTTGTCCTCCAGCAGGCGCCAGCGCAGTTTTTCACCGGCGCGCAGCGGGATCACGGTTTGCTCGCCAAAGGGCAGGCTGGCCGGGGCAGTCCATTCTTCGCGGACCAGGGTAATGCTGTCGGTGTTCGCCGGCAGGCCATAGAAGGCCGGGCCGTGCAGGCTGGCGAAACCTTCCAGTTTGTCCAGCGCATTGCGCTGTTCGAACGCTTCGGCGTACATCTCGATGGCCGCGTAGGCGGTGTAGCAACCGGCACAACCGCAGGCCGCTTCCTTGGCGTGGCGGGCATGCGGTGCCGAGTCGGTGCCGAGGAAGAACTTCGGGTTGCCACTGGTGGCCGCATCCAGCAGCGCCACCTGGTGGGTGTTGCGCTTGAGGATGGGCAGGCAGTAGAAGTGCGGGCGAATGCCGCCGACCAGCATGTGGTTGCGGTTGTACAGCAGGTGCTGGGCAGTGATGGTCGCACCGACGTTGGCCGAAGCCTCGGTGACGAACTGCGCGGCATCGGCCGTGGTGATGTGCTCGAACACCACTTTCAGCGTCGGGAAGCGTTCGACCAGGCGGCGCATGTGCTCGTCGATGAAGCGCTTCTCGCGGTCGAACACGTCGATCTCGCTGCGGGTCACTTCACCATGCACCAGCAGCGGCATGCCGACTTCCGCCAGTGCTTCGATGGCCGGGAAGATGTTGTCGATGCTGGTCACGCCGGAATCGGAGTTGGTGGTGGCGCCAGCCGGGTACAGCTTGGCGGCGTACACGATGCCGCTGGCCTTGGCCGCGCGGATGTCCTCGGGGCTGGTGCGGTCGGTGAGGTACAGCACCATCAGCGGCTCGAAGCGGCTGCCGGCTGGGCGGGCGGCGAGGATGCGCTCACGGTAGGCCGAGGCTTCGTCGGCGTTGCGTACCGGTGGAACCAGGTTGGGCATGATGATGGCACGGGCGAAGGTACGCGCCACATCGCCAACGGTATGGGGCAGGACGGCACCATCGCGCAGATGGATGTGCCAGTCGTCGGGACGCAGGAGGGTCAGGCGATCGGACATTGGGGATTCCAGGCGGGTCGAACTCAGGCCCCAATGCTACCGGAAAACCCCGTGCGGGGCACGGCTATCAAGTTTTCTGGCATGCGTCCGATAGCCTGCCTGTAAGCCGTCAGAATTAGTGGAGCCGCCCGTGCGCCAGCGTTATCTAGCCCTGTTGACCCTGTTCGCCAGCCTGCCGGCCGGCGCATTGACCTTCCAGACCCGCATGGAGAACATTGCCTGGAAAGTCGAGGGTGACCAGTTCGAATGCCGTCTCGTCCAGCCGATCGACGGTTTTGGCAGCGGCGAGTTCGTGCGTCGGGCAGGTGAACAACCGATTTTCCAGCTGCGCTCGGACAGTAATGTGCTGGGCGCAGGTTCCGCCACGTTGCTGGCCGCTGCCGCCCCTTGGCAACCCGGGCGAGGCGATATCAACCTGGGGGCCGTAAGCCTGGCGCGCAACGGCGTGCTGTTCAGTTCGTCCCAAGGCCAGGCCAGCCGTCTGATCAACGGCCTGCTGGATGGCCGTAGCACGGTGGTACGCAGCTACAGGGGCGAAGCGGGGCGGCCGATGGAGGTGCGTGTGCTGCCGGTCAGTTTTGCCAAGGCGTACAGCGACTATCAGGCCTGTGCCGGCAAGATGCTGGCGATGAATTACGACCAAGTCCGTCAGACCCAGGTCGGCTTCCCTGGCGGCGGCATTGATCTGGACGCTTCGGCGCGTGCACGGCTGGATGTGATTCTCGACTATCTCAAGGCTGATCCGACGGTCAATCACATCGAGCTCAACGGCCACTCCGACAACAGCGGCAATCGCCTGACCAACCGTGACACCTCGCGGCGCCGTGCGCTGGCGGTTGCCGACTACTTCAAGGCCCATGGTGTGCCGGAAGAGCAGATTACCGTGCGCTTCCATGGCGAGCGTTATCCGTTGGTGAAGAACAACAGTGCTGCCAACCGTGCGCGCAACCGGCGGGTCAACATTGAGCTGGATCGCGTGGCGCCGGTCGAAAAGCCCGCTGCCCAACCGGTACAGCCGCCAGCTCCAGTACCCGCCACGGCACCCGTGCCAGCGCCTGCTGCCACTGCACCCGCCGTACCTGCCGCAAAGTCTCCTTGATGCGGCAGGGCGTCGCGCTCTCGACAGTTCCTGTCGCTTTGTCGTCAGAAGCTGTCGCCCCACTGTAAATTTATCCGCAACGCCGGTAGAATCGATCCCTTTCCGTACAACCCCGTGGAGTGATGGCATGGCGGACGTAAAAAAGGTCGTACTGGCGTATTCCGGCGGCCTTGATACTTCGGTGATTCTCAAGTGGCTGCAGGAT